>Ga0228606_1000249_pt1 | contig 19073 bp, 23 predicted proteins | sample 7DmetaG_FD_190066 | JGI IMG/M metagenome (GOLD analysis project Ga0228606, IMG submission 190066) | Seawater microbial communities from Monterey Bay, California, United States - 7D | ecosystem: Environmental > Aquatic > Marine > Coastal | place: USA: California | collected 2016-10-26 | reverse complement strand
ACAGCGGGACATTCCCGACGATGACGAAGGGCCAGATTTAGGCTGGCCTGTCGGTGTGCATTCTGCAATTGTGAGGAAATGGGAAACCCATTCCAATTTAAATATAATTTGAAACGGCCATTTTGAGCCGCAAGAGCAAAAATATGAACGCAGTCTTTCCAATCGTATCGATGCACATTCTCTTACGAAGGGACAGCCCATGTCGCGCCTAACCGATTTGATCGCGCAGGCGAAAGGCAAAGACGCTTCCTTGGGCAAAGAACTTGAACGGGAGTTCAAGGCGCTGACGAACCGCCGTGCATTTGGTCTGAACTTTGAGCGGCATGCGCCGGAAAGCGTTGAATTGCCCGGACGGCCTATCCGCAAAGGTGACAAGGTCAGGGTTCTGCCGCCGCGCGGGGAAACGTCCAAGGGGGACCAGCGGCTTTGGAAAGTTGGTCGAACATACAAGCAGGAAAGGCAGCGAGTTGCTGACCTAGTTCTAATTGATGCCGAGGAGCCGGAAACGCAGACGGTCGCAGTCGAAGAATTGACCGTTGTGGCGGAGTTTCGTGACTACATCTATCCCGGCCTTGTGAGCACGGGCAAAGTCGAGCGAGGCGGTGATAAGCCCTTTCACACAGTCATCAATGGCGAAAACTTCCACGCGTTGGAGGCATTGACCTATACTCATCGCGGCAAGATTGACGTGATTTATATTGATCCGCCCTACAATACTGGTGCGAGGGATTGGAAATACAACAACAACTATGTTGAAGGCGATGACCTGTATCGTCACTCTAAGTGGTTGGCGTTTATGGAGCGCCGCCTGAAACTTGCAAAAGAGCTGCTAAATTTAGAAAATTCTTGTTTGATCGTTACCATCGACGAAAAAGAATATTTGAGGCTCGGACTTCTGTTGGAGCAAATGTTCCCGGACGCGAGAATGCAAATGGTATCTAGCATTATCAATCCAAAGGGAGCTGCTAGGGGGTCCTCATTCGGACGCACCGATGAGTTCGTATTTTTCTTAATGTTTGGAACTGCCGGTCCTCATGCTGTTCCGCTGGGGACGGATTGGAAGGTTGTACAGGATAAGCGTGCTGGAAAGCTCAGGTGGGCGGAGTTAATGCGTTCAGGCTCTAATGCGCTTCGTTCTGACAGCCAGAATCAATTCTATCCTGTGTACATTTATAACAGTGACGAAGGGCCAGTATTTCATTCTGTTGGCGAAACGTTTTTTGGAGATGATTGGCAGTCACACAAAGCCCCAGAAAATTGTGTAGCTCTTTGGCCAATAAGGTCGGATGGAACCGAAGGGAACTGGCAAAATAGCAACGAAACGCTTAGAGCACTTATTGCAAAAGGATACGCTAAGTTAGGTAAGTGGCGAGCGGAGAACACTTCCATCACTTATGTTTATCGAGGCCAACAGAAGAAGGTTGAGGACGGAACTTTTCCAATTATTGGTCATCGCCAAGATAATTCAATCATTGTGGACGATGCAGCTTATCAACCAACTTTTGTGCCGGGGACGCAGTGGCGTATTGCTTCACATAATGCCGAACAAGGCGGCACTAACCTGCAAAAGTGTTTTATGCCCGGCCGAAAATTTCCATTTCCCAAAAGTTTGTACGCTGTCGAGGATGCCTTGCGTTTTTTTGTAGTTCAGAACCCCAATTCTACAATCCTTGATTTCTTTTCTGGCTCGGGAACTACTGCACACGCCGTCTTGCGTCTCAACAAGCAAGACGGAGGTCGCCGACAATGCATCTCTGTAACCAACAACGAGGTTGGAGCAGACGAGCAAAAGGCATTGACCAAAGACAACCTTCGCCCCGGTGATCCTGAATGGGAGAAATGGGGAATTTGCGATTACATCACGAAACCACGTATCCAAGCAGCGATCACCGGGCAAACGCCAGACGGTGATCCTATCAAGGGTGACTACAAGTTCACCGATGAATTCCCGATGGCTGATGGCTTCGAAGAAAATGCAGAATTCTTCACGTTGACTTATGAAACAACCGTGTCCGTCAGCCATAACCGCGCATTCGGTCGAATTGCGCCTTTGCTCTGGATGAGGGCAGGCAGCGAAGGGCGGCGGATAGATAGCCTTCCGGACGCCGGTTGGGAGGTGGCAGACACCTATGGCCTACTCAATGATCTGGACGCAGCAGCGCCTTATCTCGAAGCCATCGGGGCCAAAGTTGGCATTCGTATCGCCTATATTGTCACAAATGATGACAGGCGCTTTCAATCCGTTGCCCAAGGTTTGCCCGAAGGCGTCGAAGCCGTTCGCCTATACGAATCCTACCTTACCAATTTCCGCTTCGCGATGGGCCGCTAGAACATGAAATTTACACTCAAAGACTACCAAGACGATGCTGTTTCCGATGTTCTGGACCGATTAAAAAAGGCCCGAAAGCGTTGGCATGAAGACAAAGAGAACAACGCCTTTTCGCTGACGGCGACAACAGGTGCCGGTAAAACCGTCATGGCAGCAGCAGTTTTCGAGTCTTTGTTCTTTGGCAATGACGACTATGAATTTGAACCAGACCCCGGCGCGGTTGTTATTTGGTTTTCCGATGATCCATCGCTGAACGAGCAATCCAAGTATCGTTTGATGGAAGCTGCGGACAAGCTGACAACCTCGGACCTTGTGACGGTTGAAAACACCTTTTCGCGCGAGACATTTGAGCCGGGCAAGATTTACTTCCTGAACACACAAAAGCTTTCCAAGACGTCTATGTTGGTTCGTGGTGCTGACCCTAGCGACCAAGGCGTCCTAACCGTTGATGGCGTGCCCCTGATGCCAGATGGGCGGGCGTATACAATCTGGGACACCATTCGCAATACAGTCGAAGACCCCGACCTGACTTTGTATCTCGTGCTTGATGAGGCGCACCGAGGCATGCGGGACGCAAGGCAAGGCACACAGACCATTGTGACGCGGCTTATCAATGGGCACGGTTCCGTGCCGGGCATTCCGATTGTCTGGGGCGTCTCTGCGACGGTTCAACGCTTCAACGACGCTGTTGGCGCGATGATTAACCGGACGACATTGGCACCCGTGGTTGTAGATTCAAAGCTGGTTCAAGAATCTGGTCTCTTGAAGGACACGATTACATTGGATGTTCCTGATCAGGCCGGAGACGTCACGACGGTTTTGCTTCGCCGGGGAACGGAGAAATTGAAAGAATCCAGCGAGGCTTGGGCAGCCTATGCAGAGGGCCAAGGCGAGGGGAGGCAGGTGAAGCCATTGATGGTTTTGCAGGTGCCAAATTCGCCCAACAAGGATGAAATCGGAACTTGGTTGAAGACCATCTTCGACACTTGGCCGGACCTACCGCCGGACTGTGTTTATAACGTATTCGGTGAACACCAAACAGAGAACTTTGGCGGCTATTCGGTGCCCTACATTGCGCCCGAACGCGTCCAAGAATCTGAGCATGTCCGCATTCTTTTGGCGAAAGATGCCATCAGCACAGGTTGGGACTGTCCACGAGCCGAAGTTATGGTTTCATTCCGGGCTGCTTCTGATCAGACACACATTACGCAACTCTTGGGGCGTATGGTGCGGACGCCGCTTGCACGCCGCATTCCGGGCAACGAGCGTTTAAATTCGGTCGATTGCTTACTGCCAAAATTCAACAAGGATGCCGTGAAAGCGGTGGTCGAAGCGTTGATGTCGGGTGGTGATGGCAGTGGTAACTTGCCGGGACGGCGAGTGTTGATCAATCCCAAAGAAATGACAGCAAACCCAAACATTGCTGATGGTGTTTGGGATAAATTGACAAGCCTTCCGTCCGCAGCATTGCCGAAGAAACAGGCGCGACCGATCAAAAGATTGACTGCTCTTGCACATGAGCTTTCAGCTGACGGGTTGTTACCCAATGCTGGCAAGCAGGCTCATGCCCATTTGCATAGTGTTTTGGACGCAGAAACGCAGGCACGTGCCGCTGATATCGCGAAAGCACGAGCTGAGATTTTGACAGTCGGAGGAATATCATTCCGAACGGACATTGAAGCTAAGAAAATGACATTCGACGACTTTGTTGAAGTTGCCGATTACGCAGTTATCGAAGACGCGTATAAGCGTGCAGGCCGTTTAGTCTCCCCAGACCTTGCGAAGACTTATAGTGAGCATCTGGCCGACCAAAATGCAGATGCAGATGACTTCGAAGAGGCGCTAATGGAAGCTCATACCGACGTTGCTGCATTGGGGCTAATTGAGGACGTGAAGACAAAGTTAGAAGCCGAGGCAGAGAAACTTGCAAACACTTGGCTAACGACACATGCAGACGCGATCAAAGGCCTCACTGACGAACGCAAAGACGTCTATCGGGAATTGCGGGAACTTAGCGCCCAACCTCTTGATGTATCGCTTGCCTCGCCTCGAAGCCGCCTTCAAGCGACAACGGAGATGAAAGAGGATGGCTCAGAAGTTGCATTGCCATTGTTTGACCTCCATCTGCTGTCCGATGACGACGGCAAGTATCCCGACCTGTTGAATAGTTGGGAACGTCAAGTTCTGGATGCCGAAATGGCTTCAAAAAACGCCGTTGCTTGGTATCGTAACCCGTCGACTCCAAAGCCGGAATCGCTTGGGATTGTCTACGAGCAGGATGATGAGGCCCACATTTTGCGGCCAGACTTTATCTTCTTCACAGAGGATGCAGTTGGTAAGGTCAATGCAAGCATTGTAGACCCGCATGGTTATCACTTGGCTGACTCTTTGCCAAAGCTGAAAGGCCTAAGAGATTTTGCCGCGAAGCATGGCTCTGAGTTCGCAAGAATTGAGGCGATTGCCGAGGTTGACGGAACGCTGCGTTCTCTCGATATGCAGGAAAGCAAAGTGCGTGACGCAATTGACGGGGCTTCAAGTGCGAAGGTACTTTTTGAGGGAGCTCTTTCGCAATCCTATTTTGCGGCAGGGTAATTGGTTAGCACCTTTTCAGCATGTTCATGTGTAAACGCAACAAGAACCTCGACTAATATGGCCTGATGTCCGCTTCGTGTAGGGTTAGAATTGCTGCACAGTGCATGAATGTCCGGTCTGGTGAAGCTGCTGCGCAGCGACAGGCTGGGCCACGAAGGTCCGCTAAGTTGAAGGTTTTCTGATGCGGGTCGCTGCGTGAGGGTTGCGTCTTGGCGCGCGGACGACCCGCGTTGGAAAACCTCCCAAGGTCGAAGCCGCGAGGGTCTTGGTGATGCTATGGGGAAAGAGCGCTGCGGGTTGATGCGACGATGGTTTCAGCAGGCCTTTTCTGGGGTGTCACTTGGCTGCACACATGGGCTTCCCAGCCCTGTCGTCGCGCAGTGCTTGCCGGGATTGGTGGATTTGTGGTCTGGGGCCGTGCTGACAGCTGATGGGCGCAGATGGCTTGGGCCGGGTCTGCACGGTGCATCCAGCCTGGATCGATGATCTGTGACCGGCGGTCGATCATGCGGCCTGCTCCCTTGGTGGCGCGCGCGACATCGGTTTCTGCCCGCGACGGAATATCTCGATGATGCGCATGGGTCCGCCGCAGCATGGGCAGGGTTCACGCAACGTGAGCGGGGTGACGTCTGCCTCAGCGTCTTGGACATCTGCCTGCTCCGGTGGCTGGACGCAGAGCAGTGCGCGGATTCTGGTGAGGTTCGCTTTGCGGCCACCACTGGCCAGAAGGCCATAGTGACGGATGCGGTGGAACCCGTCGGGCAGGACGTGGATCAGAAAGCGGCGGATGAACTCGGGCGTGGCCAGGCGCATGACCTTCTGGCGATCCCCATTCTTGATGCGGTAATCTTTCCAGCGGAAGGCGACGGTGTCGGCATCAGCGCTGACCAGGCGGTGGTTCGAGATGGCGACGCGGTGCGTATAGCGGCTCAGGTAGGCAAGCACGGCCTCTGGGCCGCCAAAGGGTGGTTTGGAATAGACCACCCATTCGGATTTGCGGAATGGCGCGAGCCAGGCGGCAAAGGTATCCGCCTGTGCCAATCGTTCGAGATCGCCGTAGAAGGCCAACTCCCCCGCGGCATGAAGCGCCAGCAGTCCATCGAGGAACAGCCGCCGAAACAGGCGCGACAGTACGCGGACATGCAGGAAAAACCCGGGTTTGCAAGCAACCCACTTGGTGCCGTCGGGCGACAGGCCGCCGCCTGGCACGATCATGTGGATGTGCGGATGGTGGGTCATTGCAGCCCCCCAAGTGTGCAAGACGCTGGTCAGACCCACCTTCGCACCCATGCGCTTGGGATCGGCGGCGATGGTCATCACCGTTTCGGCCGAGGCTTTGAACAGCAGCCCGTAGACCGCCTTCTTGTTCCAATAGGCGATCTGCGCAATCTCGGCAGGGAGCGTGAAGACGACGTGGAAATACTCCACAGGCAGCAGGTCTTCGGCGCGGGCCTCCATCCAGTCGCGCGCGGCCGGCCCCTGACACTTGGGGCAGTGCCGGTTCTTACAACTGTTATAGGCGATGTGATTGTGGCCGCACTTGGCGCAACCGGCCACATGCCCGCCGAGCGCCTCGGTCCGGCAGGCTTCGATCGCTGACATCACCTTAAGCTGTGAGAGGCTGACATGTCCGGCATTGGCCTGCCGCCACGCAGGACCATAGACACGGAAGATATCAGCGATCTCTAGGCTTGGCCGGGGCAACGCCCGGGCCCGTCACTCCAGGCTTCGCTTCACGGTCTGATCCTGCAACTTGGCGAGCATCTCGTAGGGGCTGACCGTATCGCGGATCGTCTTGGTCGCAACGTGCGTGTAACGTGCCGTCGTCGTCAGCTTGGCATGGCCGAGGAGCACCTGAATGACGCGGACATCTGTGTTGGATTCCAGCAGATGGGTGGCGAAGCTGTGCCGCAGCGTGTGCAAGGTCGCTGGCTTGGTGACGCCAGCCATATGTTTAGCTGATGTGAACGCCCGGTTCAGTTGGCGGGGCGAGATCGGGTTGATCTTGGGCTTGCCCGGGAAAAGCCACCCCTCCGGGCGTGCCTCACGCCACCATGCGCGCAGCAAGTCCAGCAGTCCCGGTGACAGCATGACCTTGCGGTCTTTCTGACCTTTGCCCAGTTCGACATGGATCAGCATTCGATCGCTGTCGATGTCGCCGATCTTGAGGTTGCAGACCTCGGCCGCCCTGAGCCCGGCGCCGTAAGAAATGCTGAGCGCAGCCCGATACTTCAGCCCCGGCCCGGGTGCCGCCATCAGGATGTCGGACACCTCCTCGACGCTGAGAACGACCGGCAACTTCCGCGGTTCGGTGCGGAATTGCATATAGCGCTTCATCTCCTCCCGCCCGCAGGTCATGCCGAAGAAGAACCTGAGCGCCACGATCCGGGCGTTGAAGGTTGATGGCGTGACCCCGACATCCGTCATGTGAAGCTGATACGCGCGCAGTTCCTCCGGTGTTGCGGTATCAGGTGAATGACCAAGGAATGCAGCGAAATCCTTCATTGCCCGAATGTGCGCCTTCTGAGCCTTATCGCCCATGCCCCGAATGCGCATGTCTTCGATCATCCGCTGGCGTAGCGGGCTAATTCTCTCCTCTGTCATGGGAACCTCCTGTCTGATGATTGAGAAGGCCCCAATCGTCAGGCAGATCGCCGTAATCACAAAATGCGCGCCGCTATGGGCCTCTCAACCCATCAGCCAAAGGCGCCAATGCCGCGGAGCGGCTTAGTCCTTGGGCCGAACGCAGACGTTCACCTCGGACTTTGCAATTTCTGCTTCCTGCGCGGAGCCGTCAATTGGAGGCTTGTTGGATCGGAACACCTAGCTCAACCGCGACCGCATTCAGACGTTTGTCACTGGTCCATAAAGGTGTTCCAGGTGTGAGCAGACAGGATGCTACGAGATGCAGATCGACGGCGCCGATGCCTCGGCCGTATAGCTTTCGATCCTCGATTAGAATTCTGACCTCTTCAACTGTTGCCTCAGGTGCCTTGGGAAGGTCGTTAAGCAATGAAAGAATTTCATCTCTGGATTTGAGCGAACCCAATGCCAATTCCGTAATGATAAAAGGATGACAGAGGACGTAGCCTGATCGCAATTGCTCGACCAGTACCGAGTTTCCGGTTCGCAGGTGATCGACCCATATTGAAGTATCAACCAAGATCATTCTGATCGTCGACGGCGCGACACTTCGAGTTCAGGCTCTGTGCCGCCAAGCAAAGCCAACCGTTTGGCGCTTTCTCGCGCAATCAAGGCAGCAAGGGCATCACGAAGGAGTACTCCCCGTTCTTCTGTTCCTGTCAAGGCAATTGCCTTTTCCAACAAGGCATCATCAAGGTTCACTGTGGTGCGCATTTTGACCCCCGCATCAATTATGACATCATATGATGCGCTTAAGGGAGGTGCAATAGGTCACTTGAGTGATTCTCGGGCTCGCAGGGACACCATTGACAACCAAATGAAGGGCCTTTCCAAGCCAGCTCAATCTCTAAACATGCCCAATCTTTGCAGTTTTGCAGTGTCCGCTTCCTGCGCGGAGCTGTCGCTCGTGCTGGGAGTAGCAATTGGCGCGGCTCTTCACTCTCGGGATGGGGTCGCGACAGAGGGCTTCGGCACACGTCCATAAAATTCGGGACAACTGGTTCCGCTGTGGCAATGCTTTCGAGTGATAAAACTCTACGCAATTTAGGTCAGTATTGCTGACTTATTTAACATAACATCTATTATCCGTTATTATAAATGTTCAATAAGATCAGTCGCTTATCGGAGCTTTTCCATCACGCTATGTGGCATTGTTCTGATGTTCTGAGCTTGGGTAGTACTGGCACATATAAACCAATTTCAGTGGTAAGCCTTTAGTGTTTGCGTTGATACGTTTTCCACCATACGGTAGGGGCGGTTATCATACCTACCTAACGGTGATTATTTAGCATCTAATAAACGTGATACGACAAGCACAAGTTATGAGTATCGTAAAATCGTATATCGGGTAGGATGAAAAAGTCACCATCCATGGGCCCCGCCAGTGTGTTGAAAACTCGCTAACGCTTCCGTAGATCAATTGCCAAGGAGGCTCAACATGGCAAAAGCAAATAGGAAACAGGAGGGGACTGAAGTAGCGTCAGTGCCTGGTGCGAAAAGCGAAGCTGAAAAGAAGTCGTCAACCCAGAGAATATTTGGCGCGAAGGTTATGGACCATGGCTATACGGCTTTGCCAAACATCTTGATGCGTGGGCAAAAGCGACTCGGAATTAGCACGACGCAATTCAACATTGTTGCGCAACTTATGAGCTATTGGTTTGACCCTGCCCGTCCACCGTTTCCGTCCAAACGTGATCTCGCCCAGAGGATGGGAATTACGGAGCAAACACTGCGCAAAAATATTAAGGCTCTTGAAGAGCGTGGGCTTGTCCTGCGTGAACAATGGAAAACTGCGGCAGGCGATTACGGGTCGAATAGGTACCATCTTGATGGACTGGTTAAGGCTCTGAAGAAGCTTGAGCCCGATTTTGCTGAAGAACGTAAGGAGCGGAGGGACTCAACGACTCTGACCGAGAAACCGAACGCAAGAGCCAACGCCAGAAATACGAAGGGTAAAACCGATGGCTGCTCTGAATAAGCGTATCCTCTGCTTCATTGATGAATGCGGAACGGCGGGCCAGAATGGTTTTGCGCTAGGCTGCGTCATGGCGTGGGCGCGAGAAGTTGGTAAGGCAGACAAATCGCTGAGTGACCTACTTGAACCCAGTGCAAACGAATTGCACGCGGTCAAACTCAACAAAGAGTATCTGCAAAGTCTTCTGGAGCGATATGCGCAAGCTGACAGGCCCGAGATGGTTTTGATGAACCGGTTGGGAACGGTTACCTGTGGGACTGAGCCAGCAATCTACGCTGGCAATGTTATTGAGACTGTGAAGGTTGCGATCAAGCAATTTCGCAACCTGCACAAGATCAACGATCGTGGTTTGGGGAATGTTGCGCTGATCCTTGACTGGAACCATCACAATACTAATCCAGAATGTCTGAGGTTGCTTCAAGAGGCCTCTAAGAATAATGGGCGCTTCCGAGCGGTCAATCAGATCAGCCAGATCGACTCAGCGGCGTCACGGTTACTACAGCTAGCGGATCTAGTGGCGTATTCGCGAACGTGGATTCATAAGGGCGAGGACAATGCGAAGGGTATTCATAATAAATTTGGCATTAGCGTCTTCTGAATCAAAAAAACCGCCCAAAGGGCGGCTTTTAGGAGCGGCTTGCAACCTTACCTTTTATGGTTCGGGTCACCGCGACGCTCGCCCTACACACGGCATAACGGGTCGCCGACAGTCTCCTGTCTAAGGGAAAACTAGCTTAGGCTTATGCATGATGCAATGAATTCCTTGCGTGACGCAGTAAATTATTTTCATTTTGTTTGAAACTATTCACAAGGCGGTTGAAGACGCAGAGGACCATGACCCGCTTACACCCGATGTAATTGCGGCCCTTGAGCGTCTCACGGGTGCCATTGTGCGCGGTGACATGCAGCGCGCGGCCTTCATGCGCGCGGGCAGGATCGAGGATCCTTATGCCCGGACAGAGGCGCTTCAAAGAACCTATGCCGCTATCAAGTCTCTGGTCGGGGTTGCCGCTAGGTCTGTGTAAAACTGCCGCCGTCCCTGCCCGCGGCCCGCGTAAAGGAGAAAGGTTTCCTTTTGTCTGGGTGTTCAATCATCCAGATTAGGAGAATGCAGATGGATATGACGGAAATCATGGCGCGAGTTCAAGACATGAACGCGCAACGAGCAGAGGCAACGGCGGCCAAGCGCATTGAGGTAAAGAAGACGCTCGAGGCCCATGGCATTACGGCGGTCTCAGCTGAGTATGATGCTTATGGCGATAGCGGCAATATTGAGTCTGTTCGCTGGGAACCAAAGACCAAGCAACTTTCACCAGAGGTTGAGCGGAGTGTTGCGGATTTGCTCTGGGATGTGGTCTATGATTTGCACCCGGGGTTTGAGAACAACGATGGCGGCGACGGAGAGGTCGAGTGGGACGTGAGTGCAGACAAGATGCAGATCGAGCATCGCGAGCGCTTCACGGACTATAACAGCTACAGCCACGAGGGGGTGTGAGGATGGCCCATTCGTTTCATCATGCGCAAAGCTCGGCGCGCAAATTTGGGGGCGCCCCAGAGGACTATTTGCCAGTGCATACGTGGTTTGACGCTACAAAAGAGCACCTGGCCCTGCCCGGTCACAGAGCTTTGCGTCATCATGCGGCTGGCATATGGGAAAGCGAACGGGTCTTTGGCGCGACCCTCACCAATAGCGCGGGACGCGTGGTTCCCGTGCGCTTTATTGGTGAGCAACATGTGCGCGAAGACTGCCGTTGCATTCCAACAGTGGCAGATTGGCTCAAGAACCTGCCCATTGAAAGCTGGATGGTAAACGGGGTGATCTTGCCCGACATCGAGCACGACCTGACGGATGCCGACGTTACCGCGTGGCGCAGAGCGGTAGCAGATCGTCAAACCACCCTTGGCTATGCAGACTGGGCAGCGCAGCATCACATGCGCAGCTCATCGGCCAGTGGCGCGGCGCCTACCAGTGTGGCTAGGCAAAAGGCCGGCAATGATCTAGATTAGCTGAGGAGAATGGAACATGACGATAATTCCCTGCCTTGACACCAACCTCTATGCCAACAAACTGCGCACAGCGGGCTTTGAGGATACACAGGTAGAAACCTTGATTGAGTTGGCTCAGGAGAGCCAGCCAAAGGATATTGTGACAGGTGTTGAGCTTGCGCGGCAGCTGTCAGAGCTGAAAGCAGACCTCTACAAGCAGCTTTGGCTTATGGGCATTGGTATTGTGACCTTGACGGTGACGCTGACGAAGCTGATCCCGTAATATAACAACCGCAAAAAACGAACGCCGCACTCCATGGAGAAAGCGCGGCGTTCAGCCTGCAATTGGCCGGAACAGACAAATGCCAGGCGAGGGAACTCATAGCAGATTGGGGCTTTCGCTCAATGTTTATTGGCGGTGATCCAGCGGCTCATGAGATCGCGGCTCTGGAAGCACTCTTCTGGCACATCACGGCGCTTGGCGCGGGCAATGCGCTCTGCAAAGGCGACTTGCTTTGAGGATGGTCGATCTGAGGGCAATGGCGCTTGGCGCGCTTGCGCCTCAATCCAGGCGCTGAGGCTGCGTCGATCCTGTTGAGCTTCCCAAGGCAGAACGGCGCCATTGCGCATAGCGAGGGTGCGCGCATAGCTGAGCTGTTTTGCGGTGACTGGCAGGGCCACGGCGGGGATCTCGGGGGCGGTCTCGAATGTATCTTTTTGCATGGCAGTACCTCTTGAATTGTCTCCCTCATATATGGACTATAAGGGGAACAAAGTCAATCATAGTGTGGTTAGCGCCTTGCCTAATACTAAATGTAGTGGTGCGTGGTGGACCGAGTACAAAAGTTTAAGAAGGCTTTTTGTCTGAGTGATCCTGATCTTGGGATTGAGAACTCAACACAAAAGGAACCACCCGATGAAGAACGCATTTGTAACAAAAGAACTCGCGCTCAAAACACTGACACTCCACCCTGACAATGTGCGCGCCGCCTCAGGAGCTGGCTATAGCGAGGAAGAGATTGCGCCGCTTGCGGCCAACATCGCGGAGTGCGGCTTGCTGCAACCGCTTCTTGTCGCGCCATTGCCAGAGGTTGAGGGTAAGACGGTCTGGGGTGTCTTGGCGGGTGGACGACGTTTGAGCGCCCTGCTCGCTTTGGTCGCGAATGAAGCGACTAAGGATTATACGGTTACAACAAAGATCACCTGCCGCGTTGTGCCTGAGGCCCATGCGGCGCAGGTGACGCTGAGCTATTCAGAGAACGCGCTTCAGCTGCCGATGGACGCGCTGGATCGCTATGAGGCCTTTGCGGCCATGCGCGAGAAGGACGGCGCAGATGTGGGAACAATTGCGCGGCGGTTTTCGATCACGGAGCGCACGGTTAAGGAAGCCCTGCGCTTGGGGGCCATTCATCCTGAGATCCGGCAAGCGCACCGCGCGGGTGAGCTGAGCCTTGAGACCTTGAAGGCCTTTGATGCCCATCCGGATACGGCCGTGCAGCTTGAGGCCTATCAGTCTCTCAGCGAAGGCGGCGGGCGCTTGAATGAGTGGAACGTGCGTGGATATTTTGAAGGCCGCTTTGTACGTGTTGGCGATGCCTTGGGCAAACTCGTCCATGAGGCCTATGGGGCTGCCGGCGGTGAGATTGTCGCTGATCTGATCGAAGAAGACAGCGTGCTTGCGGATCAGGCACTTGTCAGCAAGCTTTTGAGTGCAGCGCTGTCGGATGCAGCGGAAGCGGCGCGTGAGGCGGAAGGGTTGGCCTGGAGTGAGATTATGCTCAAGCCGGATTGGGAGCTGACCTCAAAATATGGCCGTGTTTATCGCCAGCCGATCGCGCTTGAGGGGGAAGCCAAGGAGAAGGGCGATCAGATCGCCACGCGGCTTGAAGCGATCGAGGTGACTTACGGAACTGTTGAGGAAGGCAGCGAGGCAGAGGCCACGCTCCAAGACGAGTATGATACTCTCACAGAAGAGCTGGAGGAGATGTGCTCAGCCTATAGTGAGTTTGACGCGGCTCTTGGGGGTGTCTTGGCGATCTGGACAGGCCGCGAGATCCGCCTTCACACGGGCATGGTGCGCCCGGAGGACATGCCTGCGCTCAAAGGTGAGGCCGAGGGTGCTGCGTCAGTGTCACAGGATCAGCCGCCCGTACAGGACAAATGGTCAGAGAAGCTCGCGCGCGACATGGCGCATGTGCGCACACGTGCGATTGGCTTGGCGCTCGCCCAGTCACCAGAGCTTGCACGCGATTATGCCGATTACACACTGATCCAGTCTGTGCTTGAGCCCTATAGCATCCATGGCGTCAGCACGACGATGAAGGGCGAGGTTGCTGCCCGGAGTGCTGAGGATTGTGAGGGCAATCTCAAATCGATTGAGGATGTCTTTGCAACCTTGGCTGAAGGTCTGGACATGAGCTGGCTTGAACTTGATGAGGATGAGAGCTTTGCCGCCTTCCGTGCTCTTGAGGCTGAAGCCCGCGCATCGATCCTTGCCTATGCTGTTGCGCAAACACTGAGCCCCGGGCTTTATGGCGCGCGTCTCAACCCTGTGCGCCGTCTCGTTGAGGCCGAAGCCCTGCCCCGTATCCGTGAGGTCTGGATGCCTGATGCGACGTATTTTGCGCGCCTGACCAAGCCGGCGCTCTTGGCGATCTTGCGGGAGGATTTGGATATGCGCTCACAAGCCGATGCGCATGAGAAATCTAAGAAGTCCGAGCTTGTGGATTACATGGACGGTCTCTTTGCGGCTCCCTTTGCCACATTGAGCAGCGTACAGCGTGAGGCGGTTCAGAACTGGGCCCCAAAGGCCATGCGCACGGTTGAGATCGCAGAGCCCGAAGAGGTTGACGCCCCAGCCCTGAGCGCGGCGGCCGCCTAAGACACGACCCCAAGCAAACCAGCCCATGCGTCAGGCGTGGGCTGGCGCGTGGCGTGAGATCAGCTCATGGCCCGTAATGGGCTCGCATCACGCGCCAGTCACGGGCACCGAGTTGGTTGCACTTTGGACAGCGCAGATCACGCAGTAGATCGTCCATGCGTAGCTCTGAGGGGTGCTGTAGATGTAGCTGCCATGGGGTGTGGATGCGAGTGGCATAGCAATGCAGGCAGGTTGCCTCAACCATGTCAGCGGCTGTCAATCCTGAGAGTTTAAGGCGACTTGGCGTAGCGTGAATAACCTCAGCGAGGGGCATGGGCAGTCTCCAGCTTCAACATCAGGGGGTGGTGATTGGCTTATAGCCGCCTGTTTGGGCGGGCAACACTATTATTGGGTTCCTTGGGGTCTTTGCGTAACATTTTGAGCACTTGATATGCGCTATGGCGTCTTTGACGGTTGCTCCATTGCCAAGAGCAGCAATGAAGGCACTGACGGGAATTACGCTGGCGTGGGCACAGGCGCTGCACTCGATATGGAGCCCATAGCGTGAGATCATCTGCAAAAGAGTGCCAGGTTTGGCGGGGCGACCGGTTTGTTCAAAGCTCATAGAGTAGTGATCCGTTGTGAGCAGGAAAGTTGAAGAGGGCTTTTTGTCTTTGTGAATTTAGCATCACAGAGAGGATAAGCCGATGGCAAAATCAGCCAAAGAGTTCAACATTTACGACTATGTGACCAATACGATCCTGGCAGCTTTGGAGGCGGGCACGGTGCCATGGCGCCAGTGTTGGACGGGAGAGAGCCTTGGCGTGCCCCTGCCCCTGCGCGCAACGGGTGAGGCGTATCGAGGGATCAATGTGCTGATGCTCTGGGTGCAGGCTCATGAGAAAGGGTATTGCTCGCCAACTTGGATGACCTACAAGCAGGCACGCGATCTTGGCGGCCAGGTGCGCAAAGGGGAAAAATCCACCACGGTTGTCAAATATGGCACCTATGAGGCCAAGGGGGAGGTTGAGGGCCGCGATGGGGATGAGGGACAAACGCGCGCCTATGCCCGCGCGTATCGTGTGTTCAATGTAGAGCAGATCGATGGGCTGGCTGAGCCGTTTTACCGCAAAGCTGAAGCGCCACGAGATTTGGGAACTGAGGCCGATCCAGCACTTGAGGATTGGTTTGACCGCCTTGGCATTGGGATCGACACGTCAGAGGATCCGCGCGCGTATTATCGCCCCTCTACGGATCGCATCCACATGCCGCCGATTGCGACGTTTGAGAGCGCGTCTCAATTTTACGGGGTGTTGGCCCATGAAAGTGCTCACGCGACGAAAGCCCCACACCGCCTTGATCGCAAACACACAGGCCTGAGTGCTGAGCGTTACTGCAAAGAAGAGGTCGTCGCTGAATTGACGGCAGCTTTGGTGGCGACACGGCTTGGAATTGAGACCCACTATGATCAGAACGCGGCCTACTTGCAACACTGGATTGACGCTATGAAAGCGGACAACCGCGCCGTCATCAAAGCGGCGTCCATGGCGCAAGCGGCCTGTGACTGGATGTTTGAAACCGCGGGTGAGCTCTCGCTGCCTGTTGCGGCACAAATTGCGGCTTAGGGGCTCGATGTCGACTGGGCTCCTTAAAGTAAAAGGAGGCCAGTTGGCTTGTGATCATTTTGATCAATTGAAAGCAGCTGAAAGGAAATCACATGGCTTGGGAAGTGCAACATCACACATTGGCGGACGGATGGATCAACACATGGACGCAGGAGACGGATCAGGGCACCTGGGCGCCAATCACCTACGCGAGCCAGGATGAGGCGGAGTATGAGCTGGCGGAGTTTTTCAGAGAAATCACGCTTGAGGTTGAACATGGTGCGCGAGACGCTGACAATATCTACGATGTTTCTGAGTTCAGGGTCGTTAAAGTTGAAGAAGGCTTTGTGTCAGATAAGATGAACAGCCAGATAGAGAAGGAATAGAGCCATGGCAGGATCAGTCAACAAGGTCATCTTGATCGGGAATTTGGGGCGCGACCCAGAGGTGCGCAGCTTCCAGAACGGGGGCAAGGTCTGCAATCTCGCACTCGCCACATCAGAGCAGTGGAAAGACAAAACCACGGGTGAGCGACAGGAACGCACGCAATGGCATCAAATCGCGATCTTCAACGAAGGCCTTGTGCGGATTGCGGAGCAATACCTCAAGAAAGGCTCCAAGGTGTATATCGAGGGCCAGCTTGAGACGCGCAAGTGGCAGGATCAATCCGGCAATGACCGCTACACGACGGAAGTTGTGCTGCGCGGCTATGGCTCGGCGATGAACATGCTGGACAGCAGGAATGCTGGCTCAAGTGACGGTGGTTCAAGTGGCGGTGGTTCAAGCTATGGCCAAGACAGCAGCTCTTCCTATGGTCAATCCAGCAGCGACTTTAGCAATGATCTTGATGATGAGATCCCATTCTAAGCGCAAGGCTTGAACTTAGCTGCAAAAATGGCGATTAAGCAGGCGCGCGCCTGTAGCTCAATTGGTTAGAGCCACCCGCTCATAACGGGTTGGTTGGGGGTTCAAGTCCCTCCGGGCGCACCAAAGAGGCCCGCGTGGTGGAATGGTAGACATCAGAGACTTAAAATCTCTTGGCCTTATGGCCGTGCCGGTTCGAGTCCGGCCGCGGGTACCACCTCTCTCAGTAACATAAAGGCAAGAGCTCCTTGAGCGCCGTCCAGATATGAAGCCGCTTCCCTCCAAAAGGAGAGAGGCGGCTTTTTGTCTTTGTGATCTGATTTTGGATCGAAAGACAAGAAAGGACGTTTACATGCCACAAGATCGGACTGTTCACACAAAGCACCTCGGGGACAATCGGTATCGGGATCTGCAAGTCTACTATGAGAAAGGCGGTATGAATTACAGGGACTATTCCCAAAAACCCAAGGGCATATACTTTGCAAGCCACTGCTACAAAAAGTCAGACGGTTTTATAACATGGTCAACAGGCCAAAAGGGAGATGGCTACATCAAAGTTGTCGAGCTGGCCAACTATAGCGCCAAACAACTGCGCCTTGTGCGTGAGCGTGTTGAAGCGGCTCCTGAACAGATCCACGACATTTTGGACGGTTGCTACGGATCAATTCCCGAGCTCACGGCTTACCTGAAGGGTGAAGCCGCCCTGCCCGTTGTCAAAGCGGAAGCGGCATGATGGGCTGGCTTGTTTATAATACGCGCCCTCATTCAATTGTCGATGAGATCAGAAGCCTCTGCACGTTTGAAACCGATGCGCGCCGTGCTCGACCCGTGGCTCTGGCAAAAGTGCTGGAGCCTGGGCAAGCGGGACCGGTGTGGTATGCGGCCGTTAAGTGTGAGCTGCGAACGCCTGAAGCGGCTCTCGCCCACAAAGAGCGCGGTGACTTCGCGTTGCAAGCGGACAACAGTTATACCTTTGCCGCGGTGTTTCTGACCACTGAAGAAGACGGCTGGGGCTACAAAGACATGGATGAAACCGCTGGCCCTGTGGCGGATCACGCACCTGCCCTGATTTTGGATGTGCTGACACCCACCAGCGCGGAGTTTGCGTTGAACTGGTGACATCGCTGTTGCGTCAACCTCTTCAACAAGCAAGCCGGTGCCCTCGTGGAAGAGGGCTATCAAGTCCAAAATCAAGCTGCGGCGTAACACCCACATCAACATTGCAGCGGCGGGCTTAGGTTCGCCGCCGCTTAAAGGAAAAGGGCCCTTTGGGTTTTGTGATCTCGGCATTGGGTCGAGAGAATTTGCTTGAAGGGCTTAAATGATGAAGACGGCGAACACTCAAAACGACGAGCACTTTACGCCAGCAGGTTTGGTGTGGAAATTTGCTCAATTGCGTGTGCTTCTTGAGCGGGACGCACCTTTTGCTGTACCGCTTTTGCAAGCGATCTATGGCAGGGCGCTTGAGGATCAAACAACACTTGAAAATGCAGTGATCTGGCTCGAGCATAAATCAACCGTAACACTGCGCGATGATCTAGCCGCGCTATTTCAAAATGACTCCGCCGTTTTGGAGTTGGCCAAAGATCATTTCTATCCATTCAACGATTGCTGGATGTCAATTGACAGCGCAATGTGCCGACTAAGCAACTGTGACAAGTGTGTGTTCTGGATCGCAAGACGTGTTGAGGACGGGCAGACAACTTGGCAGTTCTGGGACAGCACGTATAGCACGGCCTATCATGAAGGAACCTACGATAGCCTTGAAAAGGGCATGATCGCCCATGGTCCGGCAGTGTTTTATCTCATTGATGACCCTACCCAAGATGAATGCCCCGCCAGCATTGAGCGGAGCTGACTCTAAAGAAAAAGGGTTCTTCGGGTTTTGTGATCCGAATGGATCAGGAAAGACAGGCTTGCCCTGTCACATCACACATCTTCAAATTCAGAATAGGAAGCTTACAAATGTACACTGGAACACTCACAAAAATGGATGCGGATAACGCTTTTGCAGGTGATATCGCCTCACTCGATTTTGACATTAACTTCAGCATGGTAGCGAATGACTTTAAAGCAAAGGATCAACATCCTGACCCCTGTACACGACTCACGTGATTTTCCTCCTGATTCTGGGCCAATGCTTAAATGCGTTTTCCGGTTCGGTTCGCAGCAGCCTTCTGATTTCGTCGAGGCCGATGCGGAACATGGACTTGGCGTAGC
>Ga0228606_1000230_pt1 | contig 20132 bp, 18 predicted proteins | sample 7DmetaG_FD_190066 | JGI IMG/M metagenome (GOLD analysis project Ga0228606, IMG submission 190066) | Seawater microbial communities from Monterey Bay, California, United States - 7D | ecosystem: Environmental > Aquatic > Marine > Coastal | place: USA: California | collected 2016-10-26 | reverse complement strand
CTACGAATTTGGCTATTTAGGGCCATTCTAAAATTTCAGAAAATTCAAAAATTTCTACACCGAATTTAAAGAAAAAAGTCTATGACTTTTAAAGAGGTAATGGTCTAACAAATGGGTGCAGTTCTCTCCTTCCAAAAAATTAATAAAGAAAAATCATATAATCACCAGACGATTTGTCTCCAATCGTTATGATTAATTGAGTTTTTAGCTTGCTTTATAATTAAATTCTTTTCTGCATTAGTTAAGCTCTCTGAGAGGATATTGTTTGTGTTGGAAGGGTCAGTGATTCTTGCAAATAAAGGATTTCCTACATCTTTTGCCAACTCTCTAAGGGCGTGCCAGAAATTATCTCCCATATTATGAGAAGCCTTGGATCGATTAAGTAGAATATTGTTTATAACCAAATATTCTAGGTAAATTGAAGGGAAGTCAATCTTGTTTAATTCTCTCCATATTTTTAATAGCTTAATCTCATTTGTTCTTCCTGAGTTTGATACATCGGATATATGTCTTTGAATATTTGTTACTTTCCATGTTCCAGTTTTAGAAACATATAAACTATGATAGTTTGTATTTCCTGAATATTTCCTTGCTGGAGTTATATCAATACTAACTTTATTAGATGTTATAATTGTTTTTCCAGTATCCAACTCAATTCTAACAGATACATTTTGTTTAAAAACATTAGTATAAATACCACTAAGTTTTGAGAATAAGGAATCATAAATTCCCTTTAATCCCCCGCTATTTTCATTACAGTTACTAGTTAAGGAGACTACATAATCAAAATCCGAAGAAATTGATATAGCTGTATTCTTTGCTCTTGAACCAGAATCTAAAATATCAATATAGCATTCATGAGCCCATTCGCGCAATATAGACTTTAAATTTACAATGTCTTCGTTATTAGAATTTCTTGCTGAATATTTTTGTAATATATTATCTAAATACATATCTATACTAATTATGTTCGTAGCTGGTGGTAATCATAGAGGTTAAGATATCATTTAATAATCGACCCCTAAAGTTAACCACTATTGAATTACGATGTAGGTTTATTTTATCCATTTCCTCTTGACCTATTCTTCCTTCATTTTGAGGGGCATAGATAATTAGAGCGGTTGAATCTTTTTTAAGAGTTAAAATTTCTTGAATTTTATCCTTATAATCGCCCCAGTGAACCAAAAATATAGTTTCCCCATCAGCTTTTTTTAGATCGTCTTTGTTAATTTTTATAATATTTGATTTCCTAAAAATTTTTGAATCAGAAATCATTTGTTCCAAACTGCCATATTGAGAATCTGAAAATATTGCTATTCTCCTTTTCGACAAACCCTTTCCCAATCTATACCAAACAGGAAGAACCCCTCTGGCGATCACATACAAGCTATAAATAAAGCCTGCTATCATTAATATAGTAGCTAGGCCTCCAATAATAATAAAGAATGGATGATTAAAGAAATTTATTAACTCGAGCATGCTTATTTAATTATATAAAAAGTTACAATATAAGGCAAAACTTTAAAGAAATGACCCCTATAAAACAACTAATTTAATCGATATATTTCTGTATAATTTAAGTATTTTTATAAAGTTTATTTCTAAATTTAGAAACTTTTAACCGCCCACCGACCATTCTCGAACTAAAGCAACCCTTGAAAACACTGAAAGCCAATTGGGGGTTGGCTAAATACCACCCGTAAATAAACCAAGTTCGAACTTTTTAACCGCTATGTGGTCACAAAAGTTTGTTATTTTTTCACGAAGCCAGCAAAACTAGGGTTGTTTTAAATCTCCGTAACCAACTGGGTATGGAGAGAAGGAGATAATTTGGGTAAAAAATAGGCAAATTTTCAGGAAAATGGAGAGGATTTCAACAACTGGTATGGGCAAGTAAAAAGCCTTTATAGTCCGCTAACACTGGGGCTAGAGGCTATTAATGAAACTGGAAATTAACCCGATTTTTGCGAGTTAGAGAATAGATGAATGGCTCAGCGGATGCGCCTTTCTCTAACTTTTCTCTAGAGTGTCTAGAGTATTGTAAAATATAGCTTGACCACTTGGTCGTCTATTTAGTGATTTTTCAAACGCTCGGGCGGATGATACTTTTTACTAACTTTCTCCGTTTTGATTTAGGCATTAGTTTTTGAGGAATCTATTGGTTCTTATAGTAATTTTTTATTCTGGTATAAAATGACATTTTTTTGTCAAAAGTTATTGACAATTTAGGTTTGATGGCTAAATTTATAGTCTATTATTACAAAATAATGTCATTTTAATAAAAGAACTATGTTAATAACAAGAATCAAAGCGAGTAATTTTTATGGAATTAAATCTCCTGTAGAAGTTGTTTTTACTGAAGGAGGGAAAAAAGATAAAATTGGCTATGTAAATTTTGGAAAAGAAAGAGTGTCACTTGTTTCTGGATTTTATGGAGCTAACGCATCTGGTAAAAGTACAATATTGCACGCAATTGATAGCATCATCAGGATTATTTTAGCAAGGCATCAAGAGTTTGTTGTTGTTAATGGCGTAAAAGTGAAACAAGACGTTGTTATTGCTCTTCCTAATTTTAGCACGGAGATGAAATCAAAGCCAATTGAGTTGGAAATGGATTTCATAATTGATAAAAATAAGTATAAATACTCTGTTTCCCTTGTAAGCGAAGGAAGAGAAATCTCCGAAGAAATTTTAGACAAAAATGGTAAAAATATTTTTACCAGAAAAGATCACAAAGTTTTATTTGAAAATAGTATAAAGAAAAAATTAGCATCCATTTCTCAAAACATTGTAGCCCCATCTAAATCATCATTTCTTTCTGTTCTTTTAGACGATAATTCAGATCTTTCTGTATTTGGGAATATCAAAGAAGAAATTGGAATTTCTGAACTCAAGCAAATACAAAGTAAGATTTGTTTTATAACCGATAAAAGATCTGTTCAAATGGGTCAGAATAATATAAGCGGATTGTTTGCTTTTGCATATAGTTATTTAAATGACACACAGGAGAATCAGCAAGAAAAAATTAATAAGGTTAATTCTGTAGTAAAATATTTTGAACCTTCTTTTGATGGGTTAATTATAGAAAAAAGGGATAATAATTCTTTCAGATTTGATGCTAAATATAATGACTTCTACAAAGAACTTCCTGTGCCAGAAATGTCTGCAGGGACAAGAGAAGTTATATCTTATATAAGCGAGATTCTTAGGATCATAAAAAATGGTGGCATTGTTGTTTATGATGAAACCAGCAAATATTACCATTCAGACATGGAAATGGCGATTCTTAATCTTTTTAAAGATAAAGACATAAACAAAAACAACGCCCAAATTTTCTTTTCATCACATAATCATGAAACTTTTGATTTACTTCAAAATGATCAGGCGCACATCCTGGAAAAAAAGAAAGGCAATATAGTTGCAACTAAGGTTTCTGATTTCGATGTAAAAGAAAGGGATAATATCAAAAGAATCTACCGACTAGGTTCTCTCGGAGGAGTTCCTGACACTATCGACTTCAATAGAGTCATAAATAACCTTTTATAGTTTATGAATCATAAGAAGAAGAGATTTCAGGTATATCATTTATTGGTGAGTGAAGGAACCACAGAATATAATCTTTTTGCATATCTAAAGAACAGATTCAGAGAGCTATTTGATAACTCTAATATCAAATTTAGTGATAAAGTACAAATTCCAAGTGCTGGCATATCTAATGGTAAGTTAAATGGCGCTTCAGACATCAAGTCTTTCAAGAGTAAATATAAACTTATAAAAAAGTTTTATAATAATCAAAAACGATTTTTTATTTTAGATAAAGATCTTGATGATTCTGAAAAAATAGCAGATTCCATAAATAAGGGAAAAGACATTGTGCAATTTATAGAATATAATTCTGAATATTTGTTGTTAAATTTTGCAGGTAAAAATCCTAAGAAACCTTCTGATTTTAAGAGCCTAGAAATTTTCAGAAATTATTGTAAGGAGGAGTTCAAGAAACAATTTAGAAAAGAAGCCTCAACCTTTAAAGATCCAGATTTTGAAAAGATATTAAAAAAAGTTGGTGATGAAGAAATTAAAAAGGTTTTTTCCGTGCTTTTCTCTACTTTGTAAACTTGTTTGAAATTTGCGAATAAGTTTTAATTACGACAGAATTAATCTGTCAGAACTATCATTTAAATAATAAACGAAAGGTACTTATGGAAAGTTCTGTATTCTACTTAGATTGGAATTTTTGGACTGCTGTATTAGCAGCGGTAGCCATTGCATTATCACAACTTCCTCCAATAAAACTATGGTTTAGAAAGGCCAAAATTGACTTTGAGCTACACTCTAGGATAAGTATTACTCATAAAGTGGGTAATCCAAATCTGCAGCTACATGTTCTCGTATCAAATATCGGAGGTAAAAAGGTAAAAATTAAAGAAATTAATGCTAGAATAGAGAATGATTCAGATAAACAGATCGTGATACCTTCCCAAACCTACCTACAAACATCTGATACCAAAAATGGTATTTTATTTACAACTTTCTCAATAGATCAAGGTGGTGAGTGGAGTCATATAATAAATTTGTTTAACTCTTTTAGTAGAGAAGATGAGAAGGAGTATCGTAATATGCAAAAAGAGATGAGAATTGACCTAATTAATAAATTAAAAGCAAAAAAAGAAGAGATAAAAAATAAGAAAGCTGAAGATGATTCAGAAGAATTAGTAGAATTAGATAACAAATACATAGATCAATCAAAATCATTTTTTCAAAAACACTTTTTTTGGAATCCAGGAGAATATAAAATGACTATTGATGTAATAACGGATCAGAGTTCGGCTAACTTATCAAAAACTTTTCGTTTTACCATTTTTGAAGTTCACACTGATCAGATGAAACTGATTGTAGATAGATATAAATATGGGGAAGATATATTATATTCTGCTCTGCTAGATAATATTCCAGAAGCAATTTTAGATATTAAAGAAGTTTAAAATTAACCCATTATTAAAAAATAAACAAAAGTTCGAAACAGCAAAATGCTAGGCGGTTAAAAAAGTTCGATAAAAAAGTTGTGGATTCAGTATTGGATAGAGTTGCTGAAGGTATTTTTTACAAAATTGTATAGTTCTAACCTGCTAAAAAATTGCAAAAAGTAGAAGTGCTTTAAATTTCTAGATATAGATAAATCAAGGATTGATAAGTCATCTCTCCAAATCTCCGCTACCACTTGGCTTCGGTAAATTCAATAAAATCAAGGCTTTGGAAAGGTTTTTCTGATAAAATTGGGTAAGAAATTCTCTGTTTTGTAATTTTTTAGCATCAATTTAGCCAACTACCCACTTGGTTAAAATCTCCAAGCCAAGTGGTATGGAATTTTCAAGAAGCGTTGTAAGCAGTGGTTTCAGGGGTGGTATAAAATATGAAATAGAGATAGTTTGCAAAAGGGTACAAACGATGTGGCTCAGCGTGTGAATCCCATTGCTAACTTTTTCCATAGGGTTCGAATCCTTATTTTATAAGGCTTTACCAGTTGGCTCTCTATTTAGAGAATTTTCAATCGAACGAGCGGTAATTACTTTTTACGAAAAATCTATTTCTAATTTTTAGGATTCAATTCAACCAAAATTCTACTCCCCTCACTCTCAAATCTGATGCCATTTTCTTCAAAAACTCCTACCAGTTTTTGCATAGTTTCAATCCTTAAATTTCTTACTCCTCTCTCAAAATCTCCAATAGTTGATTTAGCAACGCCGACTTTCTCGCATAATATATCCTGATTCCAGTCTAGAAGAGCTCTGGCAGCTTTGCATTGTTTGTAATTAATTATGATATTCATGCTTAATTAACTTGATTAGTCAGTGTTTTAATAGTATTATAGAGTTTAATAATAGTGTTTATATCTTCTCTAAAGTTGATTTAGCTATTATAAATATGGTAATTATTTTAACAACCTTAAATTTTTCTAGTCATGTTTAAAAAAATAAAAGAAAGTAGCGTGGAATGTCACGCTAAAATTGAACAGGTTAAAAGTTTGGCAGGTTCGATTGCCCATGAAACAAGAAATCCTCTTGCTGGCATCAAGGGATGTTGTGAGCTAATGAAAAACAATTTAAATGAATTAATTGAATATATTGATCTGGTAGCTGACTCATCAAGTCAGGGCTTAGCGATGATTGATATAATTATGGCTAATATTAGAGAGGGTAAAATTGATATGAGTAATTTTACCGATCTATCAATTTCTAATGTGGTTAAAAAAGCCTTAAAACAATTTTCTTACAGAAATGAAGATGAAAAAGATCTTATCAGTTTTGATTTAGAGCAAAATTTCATTTTTAGAGGCGATGAAAATATGATGATTTTTGTCATTTATAATCTGCTAAAAAATGCTCTTCATTATAAAACCAAAATTGAAATCAGAACAGAAATAAAATCTGATGGCAATTATCTGTATTTTAAAGATTATGGCCCTGGCATTGAGAAGGATAAATTGGAGCTGATTTTTGAGAGTTTCTTTACCTCTGGCAAAAAAGATGGAACAGGACTTGGCTTGCCATTTTGTCGAAGAATTATGAGGGCTTTTGATGGAGAAATTATTTGCAAATCTGAGATGGATAAAGGAGCGGAATTTGAAATGAAATTTCCAAGCTAAAAATATTCAAAAAATTATCTTCAAACAAGTTGACTTCAACTCTGTTCAGAGCGTTCATGGAAGTAAGGCCAAAAGCCATTATTAACCATTTAGTAGGTAAAAAATGAACGATAAAACCACTCTTCAAAACCACCTTGAATCATTCAAATCTCAGATGAAAGAAGTGAATGAATCTCTCTATAAATTTGAGTCTGAATTCAAAAAAGAAAAAGCAAAAATTGAGCAGTTAAGACATTCTTTTTATATTGTTGTAAAATTGATTAATCATGAACTTATTAAATCAATGGATGATGCGAACTTTATTTTATCAAAACTAAAAAAATAATCTTCTCTTTTTGATTAGTATTTTGGATTTGAATAAATTTTAAATTTTTTTGAGGGATATCTTAATTACTATCGTATAAGTTATATAAAATAGTAATAAATTTAAAATTTTATCATGTTTCAAAAAGAGTTAGATAAGCTAATAACTACTTCCATTAAAAAGCATCCAGAGCATGTTAACCTCAATCATATAGAAGCTAAGGTTTGGGATAAAATACACAAAATAAAACAAGATAAGAATCTCTCTTGGTACGAGAAAATTTTGGAAGCAATGTCTATTTGGCAATTTCAAGCAACAAGCGCAACATTTGCAATAGTCTTTGGTTTATTAATTGGTATCTGGACTCCATCGGGAAGCTATCTGGCAAATAATGATAAAATAGGATTACAAGCTTTTTCTACAAACTCTCCTTATCTATTATCAACTAAATTAGTTATGAATCATGAAGAAACGTTACGTTAATGCATTTTTGTTAATTTTTGTAATATTGGTTATTGCTTTTTCCTCATTATATTTTGGGCAGAAAATGATGCATAAGCATCAAGGATACCATGGCCACTATAATGCTCATCAATATCTTCATGATCAATTGAATATTACTGAAGAACAAGAAAGAGAGCTATCCAAGTTAGAGGCAAAATATCAAAAACAAAAAAAATATCTAGAAGAGGTAATGAGGTTAGCAAATATGGAGTTAGCCAATAATATCGGTGAAGATAGGTCTTATAGTGAAAATGTACAAAAGTCAGTTGATAAAATTCATAAAGCCATGGGAGGGTTGCAAAAGCTGACATTGGAGCATCTGTTTGAAATGCAAAATATATTGGATGATGAGCAAGATGAAAAGCTAATAGAGTTAATAACAAATAGTCTTTATGATGATACTAGAAAAAGAGACTAATAGGCAAAAATCAGATAAAGAAATAGTATCATTACTACAAGATGGAGATGACTCTGCTTTAAATGAGATTATGTCCCGTTATAAGCAAAAGCTTTTTGCTTTCATTTATGCTTACACAAAAAATGAAGAAGTTTCTGAAGAAATATTACAAGAAGTATTTATCAAATTATATTTTAAAGCAAAAACATATAATCCTAAATATAGCTTTTCTACATGGATTCATCAAGTTGCCATCAATCTATGTCACGATCACTATAAAAAACAAAAATTAAGCAATTTACTGTCACTTGATAGAAGTTTTAAAGAGGATAAAAAAATTAATTATCATGAAGTTTTAGCAGATCCAAATAGCAATGTCGAAAACTTGGTTCAATTAAGACAAGATATCTCAATTTTAGATAAAGAAATAAACAATCTGCCCCATAAACTAAAAACTGCCCTGATACTATTTGTGTTGGAAGGATATTCACAAGAAAAATGTGCAGAGATTTTGAAGATAACACCCAAAACAATCGAAACAAGAATTTATAGAGCTAGAAAAATTCTAGCTAAAAAAATAGCAACTAATTTTTGATGGGATTATGAGTTCTATAAAACATATAAAGATAATATTATTTATATCACTGATAAGCTTTGTATTACCACATGATGCAAAAGCTAAGGATTTTAATTATTACATTAGTGAACTGGAAAAGCATCCAGCAATTGAGTCTGTTCTAGAAAATAGCAAAAAATATAAAAATCTTGCAAGATCTGAGATGGGATTACCTGACCCTGTTTTAATTCTTGGAGTTGATAATGTTCCAGTTGCCGATCCTAGTTTTAACCAATTTTTACCGACAGCAAAGGTCTATGGTTTTAGGCAGCAGATTCCTAGATATTCTATGCGTAAGGCAAAATCAAATAAACAGATGGTTTTGTCAAAAAAACAAAGATTAATAGCAGACTATTCTTTAAGTAGATTAAAAGCCTACTTTATAAGCTCTCTTTACGAATATGATAAAGTAAAAAAACTAGAAGATATTCTAAAAAAGCAAATCTCTTATTATAGAGAGTTAGAAAACCATCTAAGAGGAAGGTTAGAATCTGGAAAATCGGTATATGGTCGATTGTCAGAAATTGATGTTGAAAGAACTGAGATAGAGCAAAAATTAAATGATCTGCAAGTAGAAAAAACTTTAGTAGAAGAAGAATTTATAAATTTAGTTGGTGAAATACCTAATCTTCCTTTGCCTGAAATCAGAAATCAAAAATTACCAGAAAATATAGAAAATATTTATCCTATCATAATTAGTAAGAAAGATATCGAATCAGCCAGACAATCCATAAAAGCAGCAGAAGCAGAATTTGGGCCTAATTATGGAATCCAAGCTTTATATAAAGATAGAGAAGCAGGAGCAAATTTTGCTGGTGATGATTGGTTCTCTGTTCAAGCCACTGTCTCTATACCTCTTTGGTATTATTGGAATCAAAAGCCTAAATTACAGGCTGCAAACCATGAAAGAAGTGAGGCCTTATATTCACATGATAATATTAAAAGGTCATGGACAAAAAAAATGAGATCATTGGTAAGCGAGCATGATTATACCAAAGATAATATATCCCTTCTAGAAGGTCAGAAAAAATCAATGAGTAAAATTATATCAGCCGCAAAAAGAAGTTATGAGTCAGGCAGTTCTCATCTAGAATCCGTGCTTGATGCTAGAATTAATAAACTAACCATAGAGGCTCATTTAGCAACTTCTTACAGCAAATATGCAAAATTATCAGCAGAGTTTAATAGTCATTTAATAATGGAAAATGAATATGAAAAAAATAATAACTAATATAGTATTTATTGTATTTTTAGTAAGCAGCCAGGCTTTTGCAGAAGGTAAAAAATATACCTGCCCAATGCATCCTCATTATATAGCCACAGAAGCGGGATCATGTCCAATCTGTGGCATGGATTTAGTATTGTTGGAAGAAAATACAGATGATCAAATCAGCAAAACAAACAACAAATCGTCAGAGAATGGTAAAAAAGCCATTACCATTTCTCCTGAAACAATACAAAATATTGGTGTAAGGACACAGAAAGCAACTGCTGCTATTTTTGGCAATGATATTAGAAGTTATGGCTTAGTTGCTCCAAATGTTAGAATTCAACATGATATATCAAGTAGAATTGATGGATGGGTGGAAGAATTAAGGGTAACAGCAGTTGGTGACGAAGTAAAAAAAGGTCAATTATTGTTTAGCTTATATAGCCCCGACCTTATATCAGCACAACAAGATTATATTGCCGCCATATCTTCTGGCCTAAGATCAAGAATTATTTCATCCAAAAAGCGTTTAAAATCTCTAGGGGTTCAAGATAGAGCTATTGATAAAATCAAAAAGAAACGCCAAAAATTACAAAATATTCCTTTTTATTCCGATGTAGATGGAGTTGTAAGTGATCTTAATATTAGGAAGGGAACTTATGTTAAGTCTGGTATGCAACTAGCAGTGATCCAAGATTATTCAAGCGTGTGGATTAATGTTTCAGTTGCTGAAAAAGACTTAGGCTTTCTTGCAAAGGATATGAAAACAGAAGTAACTTTTCCCAATATTTCAAATGAAAAAAGAATTGCTCGTATAGATTATATTTACCCAACAATTGATGAAGCAAGTAGAACTGGTCAAGTTAGACTAATTCTAAGTAATGAAGATGGAAAATTAAGACCAGGAAGCTATGCAGATGTTAATTTTGAAACCATATCTGTAAAACGTTTATCAGTTCCGCTAGAAGCAGTGCTAAAATCATCAGATGGCGACCATGTTGTTGTAGATTTAGGAGGTGGCAGATTTGAGTCAAGACAAGTGAAAACTGGAGTTAGCAATAAAGGAAGGATTCAAATAATATCAGGGCTCAAGGAAGATGAAGATATTGTAGTAAGTAGCCAGTTCTTAATAGATTCCGAAAGCTCTTTGCGTGAGTCATTTCGTAAAATGCAAAAAACACAAACTCCATTATCGCTACTTGATGTAAGTAATGACCAAATGGCCATGATCAATCATTTAATAGATAGCGCAATTTATCTACATGAAGTAATCATTCAAGATAGTCAGATAAACAAAAAAATGCTAATGCCAGCATTAAAATTAAATGATCATTTAATGCCAAATTTTAGAGGAACTAAATTACAATTTGTTTTAGAAGGAGCAGAAAAATCAATCTTACAAGCACAAAATTCTATTACTAAAAAGGAGTTAAGAGAATCCTTAGCTAATTTAATTATAAGCTTAAAGCCCTGGCTTCTAACGGGAAATCCTGAATATTATAAAGATAAAGGGTTAAAATTATTTATGGATCATGATAGCGGAAATTTATGGATTCAGCTAGATAAAAAAGGAATAAATCCTTATGGAAATGGTCATGTAATGCCACAAGAATGGCCTGAAAAAGGGCAAGATAAGATGCCTGCAATGGATATGAACTCAAATCCAGGGGGAGCTCATGCAGGACATTAATAATGATATTGTGACACATGACCCAACAAAATCTTTTATTGCGAAGGTAATAGAATGGTCAGTAAATAATAAGCTATTAATAATGGCTTTTATGCTGACTTTGCTAATTGCTGGTATTTTTGCCATTAAAAAAACACCTCTTGATGCAATTCCTGATCTATCAGATACGCAAGTAATTATTAGGACTGATTTTCCCGGTCAATCCCCGCAAATTGTTGAGGATTTAGTTACTTACCCATTATCTACAACAATGCTTGGATTACCAAAAACAAAAGATGTTAGAGGTTATTCAATGTTTGGATCATCCTTTGTTTATATAATCTTTGAAGATGATGTGGATCAGTATTGGGCAAGAAGCAGAGTGATTGAAGCTTTGTCAAAAATTGGTAGTGACTTACCAGAAAATGCTAAACCACAAATTGGCCCAGATGCAACAGGAGTTGGTTGGATTTATCAATACGCCTTAATAGACAAAACAGGAAAACATGACCTTTCTTATTTACGAACATTACAGGATTGGTTTTTAAAATTTGAATTACAGGCTGTAGACGGAGTATCTGAAGTGGCTTCTGTTGGTGGTTTTGTAAAAGAGTATCAGGTGCTAGTTGATCCAAATCGTTTGCGTGCTTACAATGTCCCTCTGCATAGAATTACTACAGCAGTTAAAGCGGCTAGCAAAGAAGTTGGAGGAAGGGTTATTGAGCAAGGTGAGATGGAGTTAATGATTCGATCAAAAGGCTATGTTACCAATATAGAAGAGCTAAAAAAAGTGGTCGTATATGCTAAAAACGGAACTCCTGTTTTGCTTAAAGATGTTGCAAGAATTATAGAAGGCCCAGAACTTCGTAGAGGTGTGGTTGAACTAAATGGCGAAGGAGAAGTTGTTGGTGGTGTGATAGTTATGCGATCTGGCGAAAATGCTTTAAATGTTATTAAGGGAATTAAGAAAAGGCTGGAAGAATTAAAAAATGGCTTACCAGAAGGAGTTGAAATTGTTCCTGTATATGACAGAGCTCCATTAATAGAGGGTGCAGTTAAATATCTAAGTCATAAATTAATAGAAGAAGGAATTGTTGTAGCTCTAGTTTGTCTTATATTTTTGCTCCACGCCAGGTCAGCACTTGTTGCAATTATTACCTTACCGCTTGGAGTTTTAGCAGCGTTTATAGTAATGTCGATGCAAGGTATTACTGCTAATATAATGTCACTTGGGGGAATTGCTATCGCAATTGGTGCAATGGTTGACGCTTCTGTGGTAATGGTAGAAAATGCTCATCGGAAATTATCTAGTATGCCAAAAGAGAGTTCTCTTTTGGAAAAAAATGCACAGATAATTTTAGCCGCAAAAGAAGTCGGCCCAGGACTATTTTTCTCTCTTTTGATTATTACAGTTTCATTTTTACCAGTTTTTGCTCTTACTGGACAATCATATAGATTATTCTCACCATTAGCATTTACCAAAACCTATGCTATGTTTTTTGCCTCTATTCTCTCTGTTACAATAGTCCCTGTGCTAATGCTTTGGTTAATAAAGGGTGGAATTAGAAAAGAAAATGAAAATCCAGTTAATAAGTGGTTTATCAAAATCTATACACCCCTATTAAAAAAGGCTCTCAAGTTTAAATATAGAACCGCCGTAATTGCCACAGTTATTCTTTTTAGTATCTCATGGCCACTTATAAAAACAGGAACTGAGTTTATGCCTGCTCTTTATGAAGGAGAACTGTTATATATGCCAACCACATTACCTGGAGTTTCAATTACAAAGGCAAAAGAAATTTTATCGCAAACCAATCGTTTAATTAAAGAAACTCCAGAAGTTCATCATGTATTTGGTAAGGTTGGAAGAGCGGATAGCGCAACTGATCCAGCACCAATTTCTATGATCGAAAGTTGGATAAAATTAAAACCGAAAGATCAGTGGCGTAAGGGTATGACAGTTGAGAAGCTAATAAAAGATTTAGATAAAAGAGTTAAATTACCGGGTTTAGTAAATAGCTGGGGTTATCCGATTAAAATTCGTATGGATATGATTTCAACTGGAATCAGAACGCCAATTGGAATCAAAATCTCAGGAGAAGATTTAAGAGAAATTAGTAAAGTTAGCTTAGATATTGAAAGTGCAATAAAGGATGTAAAGGGTACAAGATCTGCTTTTGCTGATAGGGTAATTGGTGGAAAATATCTTGAAATAACTCCCAATAGAGATGAGCTAGCGAGAAGAAATATAGATCTACAAATGTTTCAAAATGTTATCTCTACTGCACTTGGTGGTATGAAAATATCAGAATCCATCCAAGGCAGAGAGAGATATAATATCATGCTTAGATATGAAAGAAAATTTAGGGAATCAGCAGAAGATTTAGCTAATATCTTAGTGCCAACACCAATGGGGCAGCATATTCCACTTGGTGAAATTGCTGCAATTGAATTTATAGAAGGACCTCCAATGATTAAGTCAGAAAATGCCAGACTTACAGGTTGGGTATTTGTAGATATTGAGGATCGTGATATTGGCTCTTATGTAAAGACGGCTAGAGAAGTAATTGAAGATAAGGTTAAATTGCCAGCTGGTTATTCTATTAGTTGGTCTGGTCAATTTGAGCAAATGCAGGAAGCTGAAAATAGGATGAAAATAGCAGTTCCTTCAGCAATTCTCATTATATTTGTTTTGCTTATGTTGCACTTTGGCAGACTAGATCGCACCTTAATTATAATGCTTTCACTACCATTTACTATGATTGGTGGTATTTGGGCATTATATTTAGCAAATTATAATTTTTCTGTAGCTGCCTCCGTTGGATTTATTGCTCTTGGAGGAGTAGCTGCTGAAACAATTATAATAATGATAATTTACTTAGATCAGCAATTCAGAAATAACTCACCTAAAACTCTTCAGGACTTAAAAGAATGTATAATAAGTGGAGCAACTCTGAGAATAAGAGCAATTTTAATGACAGATATTACATTATTATTTGGACTGATGCCGATTTTTATTACTGACGGATTAGGCTCTGATGTAATGCGTCGCATAGCATTACCAGTTGTTGGTGGCACCATAACTACAACTATTGCAACATTAATAGTGGTTCCAACAATTTATTATCTATGGGAAGGTAGAAAATATAAGGAAGGAGAAATATCTATAAAAATATTAAAAGGTGAAGCTAAAGATTTTATAAAAAATTTTAAGGGATATTTAAAAAATCGTTCTGTTGGTAATATTAAGATGCCGTTTAAATTTAAGAGATAATTATGAAAAATAAGTTTTTAGCATCAATTACTATTTCAATTGCTTCGCTTTCTACAATACAAAATAGCTATGCCCATTTAGAACCAAAAAGCGATAAATTTGAAAAATGTTATGGGATTGTAAAAGCTGGTAAAAATGATTGCGCCAGTAAGGCAAATAAGCATTCATGTGCTACCCTTGCAAAGGTTGATAGAGATCCAAATGAATGGATTAAAATTCCCAATGGACTATGCAACAAAATTGTAGGCGGATCAACTAAACCCAAAGGTTAAAAATGCAAAATAATCACTGCCATTCAAGCAAAAAGAAATTTGATTATTTTTTATGGGGATCGGCTCTTGTATCTTCCATTCTATATATTGGATTTTGGAAATATTCTGAAAATTTCTCAAATATCGAGTGGTTAACAATTTTATCTAGTTCGGTATTTGAACTAATAAATACTATTTGGTGGGGAGTTTTAATAGGAATTATATTTGTAGCAATTTTATCAAAAGTTCCAAAAGAGTTTGTTATTAGCATACTGGGCGAAAGCAAAGGAATAAAAGGTAAAATCAGAGCTACAATTGGAGGAGTATTATTAGATTTATGCTCACATGGAATTTTAATGGTAGGAAGCCAGCTTTATAAAAGAGGAGCTTCATCTGGTCAAGTAATGGCTTTTTTAATCGCAAGCCCTTGGAATTCGCTATCACTTACAATTATTTTAATTTCCTTAATTGGCGTATTTTGGACTTTATCTTTTATATTTTTATCACTCGTAATTGCTATAATCACAGGAGTTATATTTGATAAATTTGTTGAGAAAGGAATCTTGCCTGACAATCCAAATAAAATTGATTTACCGCAAAATTTTGAGTTCTTTAAAGAAGCCAAGAAAGGTTTATTAAGTGCTAATTATAATTTTAGCTCCTTACTTGATACACTAATAAATGGCATCAAAGAATCCAGAATGGTAATAAAATGGATTTTATTTGGTACGATATTAGCTGGTTTGGTGAGAGCTTTTATAGACGCTGATAATTTCCAAACATTTTTTGGCCCAACATTGGCGGGCTTGGGGCTAACAGTTCTTGTTGCTACAATATTAGAAGTATGCTCTGAAGGTTCAACTCCAGTTGCAGCAGATATCTTAACTAGAGCCAAAGCGCCAGGAAATAGCTTTGCATTTCTGATGACTGGGGTTTCTACTGATTACACAGAAATTATGATTTTGAAAGATACTACTAAATCTTGGAAAATAGCTCTTTTCTTACCGCTACTTACAGTGCCACAAGTTATATTGATTTCTTGGCTAATTAATCACTTTTCTAACTTCTAATTCTTTTTTAGCCTTCTTAATAATATGATAAGCACCACTTAAAGAAATAGAAGCAATAATAAATGCTACTGCTAAATCTGGCCATTTGGTATTTGTAACCCAAACTCCTAAACCTGCAAAAATAACTGCAATATTTGCAATTGCATCATTTCTGCTGCAAATCCAAACGGAAGCTCTATTGCTGTCTCCTTTACGATATTTATATAAAAGAAAAGCGCTAAAAACATTAGCAGCTAAGGCTAAAAAACCTACCGCCCCTATAATCTCAGCTTTAGGTGTAACAGCAAAAAATACTTTATAAACTGTACTTACAGCAACAAAAACTCCAAATACACCCATTGTATAACCTTTTATTAAAGAGGCCTTAGCACGCAATGTAATAGATTTACTTAACACATATAAAGATATCCCATAATTTGCTGCATCGGCAAAGAAGTCTAAAGAGTCAGCAAGTAAAGATTGTGATCCAGATATAAGACCAGAGAAAATTTCTAAAATAAACATTCCTAAATTTATGACCAAAACAACCCATAAAATTATCCTATATTTACAATCCCAATTATGTTCATTTGAGTCACAGCAATTATTTGGCATAGTTTCCTTTCTTAAATTTCTTAATATGAAAAAACCTATATAAAGAAGGAAGAACCAACAAGGTAAGGATAGTGGACGATATAATCCCTCCAATCACCACGGTTGCAAGTGGTCTTTGTACTTCGGCTCCTGTTCCTGTATTGAGCGCCATGGGAACAAAACCAAGACTTGCAACTAATGCTGTCATAAGAATTGGACGAAGTCTAGTTAGCGCGCCTTTTATTATCGCCTCATCAAGCTTTACACCGCTTTTTTGTAAATTACGAATAAACTCAACCATCACCATTCCATTTAGAACAGCAACACCAGAAAGAGCTATAAATCCTACTCCAGCAGAAATAGAGAATGGAATTCCTCTAAGCCATAAAGCAGCTATTCCTCCGGTTAAAGCCAAAGGAACTCCGGTAAAGATTAACAATGCTGCTCTAGCTGAATCAAAAGCCATAAATAGCAATCCAAAAATTAGAAGAAGTGCAATCGGCACAACAATCATCAATCTTGATTTAGCTGAAATAAGCTGTTCAAATGTTCCTCCGTAATCTAGCCAATATCCAGAAGGTAATTTTACTTCCTCGCCTAAACTTTTTTGTATTTGAGTTACAAAACTTCCTAAATCACGCCCCCTTACATTTGCGGTAACAACAATTCTTCGTTTAGCATTTTCACGGCTAATTTGATTAGGGCCATAAATAATACTAATATTTGCCACTTCTTTTAGTGGAACATAGTTGGGGTGATTTTTAGACTTTGATATTTGCTTTAAAGGAATAGGTAATCTTTCCAAAGTTTTAATATCTGTGCGCAAATGTTCCGGCAATCTTACAACAATATCAAAGCGTTGATCTCCATTAAAGAGTTGCCCAACCTCTTTGCCGCCCATTGCAACCTCTACTACTTCTTGCACATCAGAAATATTTAATCCAAAACGATCCAAAGATTCTCTATCTGGAATAATGCTTAAAACTGGCAATCCTGAAACTTGTTCTACCTTGACATCAGAAGCACCTTTTACTTTTTGTATCACAGTAGAAATCTCAGTTGCAGATTTAAGTAGCTGATCCAAATCATCACCATAAATTTTAACAGCCAAATCACTTCTAACTCCAGAAATTAACTCATTAAATCGTAGCTCAATAGGCTGAGAAAACTCATAATTATTACCCGGCAAAGTTTCTAATGCTATTTCCATTTTTTCTATTAATTCCTCTTTAGTTTTGCGAGGTTTTGGCCATTGTTTTTTTGGTTTTAACAGCACATAGGTATCGGCAATATTTGGCGGCATTGCATCTGTTGCCACTTCTGCTGTACCGATACGAGAAATTACAGTATTTACCTCTGGAAAAGTTTTTAATAATTTCTCTACATCTTTTTGCATTTCAACTGATTGACTAAGAGAAGTTCCGGGCGCTCTTAATGCTTGAATAGCAATATCACCCTCATCAAGAGATGGAACAAATTCCGAACCCAATCTACTTAAAATAAATAGGCTTACTATTACCAAAGAAATTGATCCTATGATTATTTCCTTTGGTCGCTTTATGCTCCAATGCAGCATTGGCTCATACCAATTTTTAGCTTTGATTATTATTTTGCTTTCCTTTTCTTCTACTTTACCAGTTACAAACAAGGCAACGGCAGCAGGAACTAAAGTTAAAGATAAGATAAGGGCTGAGACTAGAGCTAAAACCACGGTAAATGCCATAGGATGGAACATTTTTCCTTCTACTCCAGTTAAAGAGAAAATCGGCAAATATACGACTGTAATAATTATCACCCCAAATACACTTGGTTTAATAACCTCAACTGTTGCATCAGAAGTTAGCTGAAATCTCTCCTCTTTGGTTAATAACCTGCCTAAATCTTTTTGAGCTAAGCCAAAACGGCGAATACAATTTTCAATAATTATGACTGCGCCATCAACAATTAAGCCAAAGTCTAAGGCTCCAAGACTCATTAGATTTCCTGAAACATTTTGTTTTACCATTCCAGTAATTGTCATGAGCATAGATACTGGAATAACGGCGGCGGTAATTAGAGCGGCACGAATATTTCCCAGAAGAAGGAAGAGAATTATAATTACCAATAGAGCTCCCTCAAAAAGGTTTTTCTCAACAGTTGCAATTGCTCTATCAACTAATTGCGTACGATCATAAATTGCTTTTGCAACTACGCCTTTTGGCAAAGTTTTATTAATTTCAATTAATTTTGCAGCCACTCTTTTTGATACATCTTGGCTATTTTCACCCATTAACATCATAGCTGTTCCAAGAACCGTTTCCTTACCATCTCTAGTTGCTGCGCCACTTCGTAGTGGTGAACCTAATTTAACATCAGCAATATCTCTAATGCGGATCGTAAGATCATCTTTCTTTGATACAATAATATGATGAATATCATCAATATCTTTGACCTGTCCTGGGATGCGGATTAAATATTGTTCACCATTTTTCTCAATATATCCTGCCCCAACATTACTATTATTTTGCTCTAGAGAATTAACTACATCTTGAATAGTTATACCGTAAGACAGTAATCTTTGAGGATATGGCTTAACATGGTACTGCTTCTCTAATCCTCCAATAGTGTTGATTTCAACAACACCTTTTAGGTTTCTTAATTGAGTAACGATAACCCACTCTTGTATAGTTAATAAATCCATTAAATTATACGGAGTATCATCTTCTTTTAACGCTCCATCTTCTGCTTCTACTGTATAGAAATATATTTCACCAAGACCTGTGCTAATTGGGCCCATAGTAGGTTCTACTTTTGGCGGTAAGGTATTTTTAATTTGCTGTAATCTTTCAGATATTAACTGACGAGCAAAATAAATATCTGTACCATCTTCAAATATGGCTGTAATTTGAGATAGGCCGTATCGAGATAGAGATCTGGTATAATCCATTTTAGGAATTCCAGCTAATGCGGATTCAATAGGAAAAGTTACCCTTTGCTCTACTTCCAATGGAGAATATCCCTCAGCCTGCGTATTAATTTGAACCTGAACATTTGTGATATCCGGCACTGCATCTATTGGCAGACGAGTAAAATTATATAGACCCAAAACCATCAATGATACGACAGCTATAAGAACAATAAAACGATGGTGAATAGAAAAATTAATTAACTTTAACATGATATTTCCCTTTAATGTGAATGTGATGCTGTTGACTTAAGAATGTCAGCTTTAATTATGAAGCTACCTTGAGAGACATACTCTTCTCCTTCTTTTAGACCTTCAATAACCTCTATATACTCACCATCACCTTTGCCTAATTTAACATGACGAGCTTCATATTTGTTATTTTCTTCTTTCACAAAAATAACAGTCTCATTTTCCATGCGCTGTATAGCGGATTTGTTAATGGCTATTGGTGCCTTCTTTTCTAAGATCTGCACTTTTCCTGACACGCTCATTCCAGGCCTCCATTTCGACTCATTATTAGATAAGGAAACAATAGCGATTACTGTTTGGCTTTCAGAGTCGGCAGTGGGTAACATCATAGTTATTTCGCCTTCGTCCTTAGTGCCATTTTCTAAAGTTCTTACAGAGACTTTTTGACCCTCTTCTACTATATGAATATCTCGTGGAAATACGTG
>Ga0228606_1000220_pt1 | contig 20800 bp, 23 predicted proteins | sample 7DmetaG_FD_190066 | JGI IMG/M metagenome (GOLD analysis project Ga0228606, IMG submission 190066) | Seawater microbial communities from Monterey Bay, California, United States - 7D | ecosystem: Environmental > Aquatic > Marine > Coastal | place: USA: California | collected 2016-10-26 | reverse complement strand
CATACAGCGCTGGTAGCTGGTCGCAACTTGGCGCAGATATTGACGGTGAGGCTGTGGGTGACCAATCAGGTTTTTCCGTATAACTATCTTCCGATGGCTCTACTGTAGCTATTGGGGCTAGGAAAAATTTAGGGGTCAAGGGTCACACGAGGATATATGAATACAGCGCTGGCAGCTGGACCCAACTGGGCGCAGATATTGATGGCGAAGCTGCGAGTGACGAATCAGGTTTTTCCGTATCTCTATCTTCCGATGGCTCTAGGGTTGCTATTGGAGCACGTAATAATGACGGTAATGGTAATGATGCCGGTCACGCTAGGATATATGAATACGGCGCTGGCAGCTGGACGCAACTGGGCGTAGACATTGATGGTGAAGCTGCGGGTGACTTCTCAGGTGACGTATCTCTATCTTCCGATGGTACTACTGTGGCCATTGGCGCTCCTTTTAATGACGGTAATGGCACTGATGCCGGTCACGTGAGGGTATATTCTATTTGTTTTGATACTATTCAACAACAACCGCAATCAAATACCTTCTATACTGTTCCTGGTGATGCATATTTCACTGTTATTCATTCTGACACCACTGCTAATTATCAATGGCAAGAAGATACAGGTACTGGATGGTCTGATTTAAGCGACCAAGGAATATACTCGGGTACAGCAACGGATTCACTTATTTTAACAGGAATCACGGCTTCATTAAATGATTACGAATACAGATGTTTAGTTGATGCTTGTAGTATGGATACAACCGACTTGGCTACACTTACTGTTGTTGACAATATAGGTATTGGTGAAGTCCTCAATGATGTAGTTGTATCCCCAAACCCAACTTCGGGCATCCTAAACATTGTCGTTAATTCTTTATCGGAGTATGAAGTATTTAATATCAATGGTCAAAGAGTTGCTCAAGGGAAGACAGAAGGTCAAATAGACATCACTAACCTTCCTACAGGTAGTTATCAAATCATCATCACCAATGACGATGGTCGCAGCACACATACTATTCAAAAGATATAGTTTGAACCAAACGCCTAAAGCGAATAGCCTCTTCTTCGGAAGGGGCTTTTTTATTTCGCTAGAGCAATTTATAGAAAGATTACAACTGTTATAGGTATAACTAATTAACTACATGAACCTAACCTCTTTGTTGCTCTGGAGCGAGGACATAGATTTATCTCCCCCTAAATGGGGGAGTATGAATACCTAACCCCTCCGCTGTCTATTGCTTCGGGAGATTCACTCCGTGATAGCGTCAATGGGGACACCCACTATCACTAAACCTTTTGTTTCGATTCTCACACTGTCACCACCAGTGTTAATAGAGCCATTAATTCTAAGCAGTGTTCAAGGAACCAAGGGAGTAGTTTTTAATATTCTCCCTTCTGCCCCTCATCCACTGGTCTCTGCAGTTGTTCGGAAGCCTTCAGTATACTAAAATACCTATGGAGATGTTTCCACCTGAATCCATAGTAGGATTATTTTCAAGTGAAATTATTAGCTTACTCCTCGATTAGCTAAAAATAAGCCAACTGGTTTTCACGGAGTAATTCACAATCATCAGACTCATATACTACTAGCTTGCAGCTAACATATCTTATTTGAGTACATCACTTTTTCATGAAACTACAGAATAGTGATGGGGGGGGGTGTTTTGTTACATTATTATTATCATGGTTTTGCAAATTATTGTCATGAAGAGCAGTTCGAGAATTATATTGGCCCCATGTATTTTTCACCAGACTATTAATGCTGGAAAAACTGACAGTAAAAACTGACAGTAAGTAGCCTTTTTCCTCTAAATTCGTGATAATATTAATCTTAGCTGCAGTTAAGTTTAGCTCTTTGAAATTATTGATTTATTCAATTGTTACCGTGCCTTTACAATGAATAGGAAGGACCATATGCCGCTTGATTACTCGCGTTGAAGCTTGTTCTCATATTATTCAAAAAATCACTTTCCTATTTCATTAGGCGCATTATATTTGCACCCCATTGAAAGGCGAGGTAGCTCAGCTGGTTAGAGCGTCGGATTCATAACCCGGAGGTCGAGGGATCGTGCCCCTCTCTCGCTACAAGAAACCCTTTGAAGTGTAAACTTCAGAGGGTTTTTTTATTCCTCATAAAAGTCTAAGTCCCTACCAAACGTTTCTTGTAGACCTGAAATAGCCCAATACGTTATAAGCATTACTGCGACCGCAGTAACAATACCGGCGTTGACATATGTGAATTTCGCATTTAGAGCCAAGAAGAGCGCTGTAATTCCATTGAGTGAACCCCTGACCATATTTGGTATCGAGGTAGCCGCTGTTGCTCTTAAATTAGTCCCGAAATTTTCTGCTCCAATAGTTACAAATACGGCCCAGAAACCTGTTCCAAAGCCCATAATTCCCGTAGAAATATACAATTGCAATGCGGTTGAAGCCGTGAAGAAAACGACCATTCCAATCATTGTTATAAGGTAAAATACGTGCATCGCTTGCTTTCGAGACTGTAGTTTTTGTGACAATAATCCGATTGCTACATCTCCAACAGCAATGGCGCTATAGCTTACCATAATGCCAATGCCGGGATCAATAGATTCAGTAATCCCAATTTGGCGTGCGAATTCTGGGGAAAAGGAGATGAGAATACCCACCACAAACCACGTGGGTAAACCGATTAAAATGCTTCTTAGATATCGCATAAATCGCTCTTTCGTTGCAAATAGCATTAGAAAATTGCCTTTAGAGATTTTAGAATTAGAAGCTAACGTTTTATACAGACCACTTTCAAATACGCTTAAGCGAACGAAAAGAAGCAGCAGTCCCAATCCTCCACCTATGAAATAGCACGTTCTCCAATCGAACCATTGCGAAATGAAGAAGGCAAGTACTGCGCCTGTTAGTCCCACGCCGGCAACCAGTGAAGTTCCAATGCCACGTTTTTCTTTAGGAAGTAGTTCCGAGACCAAAGTAATGCCCGCGCCCAATTCTCCTGCGAGGCCAATACCAGCAAAGAATCGAATCCAGGCATATTGCGTACCGTTCGTGACGAAACCATTCGCAATATTACCTATGGAGTAGAGGGCGATAGAATAAAACAAGACCTTCGTACGGCCCAATTTATCCCCCAATACTCCCCAAAGTATTCCGCCTATGAGTAGTCCGAACATTTGCGTGTTCAAAATAAGCATACCGACTTCTCCTAAATTTGCCACACCTAAATCTGTCAATGACGGGATTCGAATGATGCTGAAAAGTAATAAGTCATAGATATCAACGAAGTATCCAAGGGCTGCAACCCATATAATAGGCTGACGAAAGATAGAAGCAGTTGACTGCATGGAATTCCGATTAGTGTGATGAAGATAAAGAATAAGTCAGAACGAGGGTTTTTTCAAGGGTTTTTGCACAAAGTGTTGCTTATTTCATTTGACTTATTATATTGCATCAATTAGACAAGCACCATCATGGATAGGATAAAATTTGAGTTAGAAATACCACTTCGTGCATCCCCAAAGATGTTATTTCCATTTTTGAGTACCCCCTCAGGATTGAGCGAATGGTTTTGCGACGATGTAAACTCAAGATCTGAACTTTTTACCTTTTTCTGGGACGGCTCAGAAGAGCAAGCCCGACTTTTGAAAAAACAGATGGATAAAATGGTGCGTTTCCGTTGGTTGAGTGACGAGGAGGATGGTTTAGATACCTACTTCGAATTTAGAATTGAAGTAGATGCCTTAACCAACGATACTTCGATCATAGTCACTGACTTTGCCGATGCCGATGAAGTAGAGGAAGCAAAGCAACTCTGGGAGAGTCAGATTCATGAGCTTCAGCACACTATTGGTGCATAATGAAGCATATTCCTTACTATAGTATACCCGCAGTCTTGTTCATTATGTGCTGCGGGCTTTTTTTGTCCTTTTATCCCGATAAAGTAGCCGCCCAGCTCGTACTGCACCATGCTTGGTACAGTACATCAGGATATTGGTGGATGGAAGTCATAACTAATTGGGGAGAGGCGCAACTTTTTGCTATACTTATTATCGCACTTGCTTTACAAAAGCGCTATTTCATGGCACTCGAATTCCTTTCAGCAGGGATTTTATCGAGTATCGTGGTACAATCATTAAAACGGCTTGTTTTCGCTCCTTCCCCTCGTCCGATGGCCGTAATTCAATGGTCAGAAACATTGTTACCCGTGGGACTTGATGTGCCACTACAATTTGCTTTTCCAAGTGGACACACCACCACAGCCTTCGTTTTCTTCACTTTACTGACACTACATTTTAAAAAGATATCGGTTCAAATTCTATCAGCACTAGCAGTTATAGGAGTGGGGCTTTCGCGTGTTTATTTAATGGCGCATTGGCTGCCGGATGTAATGGCGGGTGCTTCATTAGGACTTTGTATTGGCTTGTTTACCCATAACGTGTTTCTACGCATAAAAAAAAGCCGTCCATCCTTGCGGTGAACGGCTTATTAAATGAATCTAAAGCTTCTCTGCTATAGATTTAATTTCTTCTTGAGAGATTTCTCTAGCGAATCATCGTGCATCATAATGCTGATCGTCTTTAAACGCACATAGCTCTCGGAAGCATATAGATATCCTGGGCGAAAATCATTTGGGATATCACCCCATGAGTTTTTGACTATGTAGAAAATATTACCGTCTTGATCTTTCACCATTCCTTGTATGACCATACCGTGATCGTCTTGAGTAAGATAATTGTCGTATTGCTCTTGACGCGTTTTTTGATCAACATTTGCTTCTTCGTGCGGGCCAGCATAAATGGCCTGTGCTTCTTCTGCACTTAGATCACCCCAGCTTTTATTTGGCATAACAGCAATTCCGTTCTTTATAGAGAACCCTTTATCGCTAACATCACAAGCCCAAGCAACAGGGTATCCAGCTTCTAAGGAAGCGTTGAGTGCTTCCATCATTTCATCGATAGGAAGGTTGTATGAAATTCCCCAAGTCCAGTTATCAGGCACCTGAATTTGACAAGCCTCATAGAATGGGTGGTGCGTCCAGGAGGTGAGCTGAACGTAGTCGTCTGGATTGACACCAATGACTTCATCGGCGAAACTTCTTGGCGTATAGGTTTTTCCATTGTAGCCGAATTGTGCAGGTTCCTCGCCTAAATAAGCATCTAAACTCGCATCAAATGCATTCCTCCATGAGGTAGACAATTTCCCATTCTTATTGCCTTTTACAGCATCTAGAATACCTTTTAAAGCACCTTCCATCTCACCATGACGGTTGATTTCAGTTCCATAGTTTAGGCCGTTATATACTTCTTGTGGAACCGCACCATACTTTTTGATTACGTAAAGCACATCGGGTAAGGCGCCGCCCTGAGCAAAATTCAGATACCCATGAAGACGGATGTATTTTTCGCCTTTGTCTTGGTAGACTTTACGTACTGTGTACATTTCCGAAAGATCAATTGGGGTCTTCCCCATACGCATCATCTCGCTTTCGATAAATGAAGTGGTCGCATAGGACCAACAAGTACCGGAAGCTCCTTGGTTTTTGACTGGGGTAGCTTCGATATCGACAATAGTTTCCCATTCGTAGCCCAGCGGTGCGTCTGCGCCGTTGTCTTTTATTTTGTTGATCAGATCAACTTGTGCAAATGCCTGCAAAGAGAGCAATGTACCCGCAAGTAATAAACGTAATTTCATACTATGATTGTTTGAATTGTGAACTAACTGTGGCTTCTTTGATTCCTACAGAATAATCGTAGAAGCCTTCTTTTGATTTAACACCTAATTTACCGGCTGTGACCATATTAACCAGTAGAGGACACGGCGCATACTTTGGATTGCCAAGGCCATCGTAAAGCACATTTAGGATAGAGAGACATACGTCGAGTCCTATGAAGTCGGCCAGTTGTAAAGGACCCATAGGATGCGCCATACCTAGCTTCATTATAGAATCAATTGCTTGCACATCAGCGACACCTTCATGCAAAGAAATGATGGCTTCATTGATCATGGGCATCAGGATTCTATTTGCAACAAAACCGGGGTAGTCATTACAGGCCACTGGAGTTTTACCCAGCGCTTTGCTCATTTCTATGACTGCATTACAGACTTCGTTAGAAGTGCCGTATCCACGAATAATTTCAACAAGACGCATCACCGGAACAGGATTCATGAAATGCATACCAATGACTTTATCTGGACGTGCAGTCTGTGCAGCAATTTTTGTAATGCTTATAGAAGAGGTATTTGAAGCGAGGATACAGTGCGCCGGTGCATGTGCATCAATGTCTTTGAAGAGCTGAAATTTGACAGCTATATTTTCTGTTGCTGCTTCTACTACTAAATCCGCTTTTGCCACGGCATTTTTTAAATCTGTACCCGTCGCTAGTTGCGCCAAAGCGGCACTTTTCTGTGATTCCGTCAATTTCTCTTTTGAGATTTGACGGTCCATATTTTTTGTGATGGTACTTAAGGCTCGTTCAAGAGCAGCTTCGCGTATATCAAAGAGGTGGACGTTGAATCCACTCTGTGCGAAGACGTGAGCAATACCATTGCCCATAGTTCCTGCACCAATTACGGTAATGTTTTTCATGTAGGGTGATTTGTGGTTCTTTATTTGCCTCGTCCTTGCAAGACAGTGACTAAGGTATAGAACAGGATTTTGATATCGTTTACCAACGTTATATTTTCTGTGTAGATCAAATCATATCGCGCGCGCTCAATCATTTCTTCCACATTTTCAGCATAGCCAAATTTCACCATGCCCCAGGATGTAATTCCGGGCTTCACCTTTAATAAATACCTGTATTGCGGTGCTGTTGAGATGATCTGATCAAAGAAAAATTGGCGCTCGGGTCTTGGGCCTACTATGGCCATGTCGCCTTTTAAGACATTCAGAAACTGCGGTAATTCATCTAGACGAAACTTTCGCATGGTTCTACCCCAAGGCGTTATTCGGGGATCATCCTCGCTACTCAGTTGAGGACCTTGTAGCTCCGCATCTCGATACATGCTACGAAGTTTTATGATTTTAAATATTCTTCCGTTTTTGCCCAATCGCTCTTGTGTATAAAAAAATGGTCCCGGCGAACCGAAAGCAATCATGGCAATAGAAATCAAGATGAATGGTGCGGCTACTATAAGAAGGAGTGAAGCGACTACGATATCAAACAATCTTTTAATGAATGCGACATGCGGCTTCACTAATTCACGCTTTACTTCAATCAGCGCACGTCCTAAACTTTCCATTTTTACCTGTCCGGAAAGAATACTGAACAGGTTAGGGAGAACGTGTATGCGAACGTCTTTATCTTCTATAGAACTTACCATAGTTGCAATTCGTTCAGAATTCCCACTAGGCAGTGCGATTATTACATCTTCTACAGTATTGTCGTTAATGATATCGGCTAACTGGTTGATGTCACCTAAATAGGCTATTGCATTCATACGCGTATCAGCGATATCGCCGGACGTGTTTAAATAACCTAAAAATGAATATCCCTTACTACGGTCCTTTTCGAAAGCATCAAGAAGATCCGCCGCATCTTTTCCTCCTCCCACTAATAACGTCGGGAACTTGAGTAGTCCTTTGTCAATTTTATGCCTAACGATGGAACTCTGAGTAAACCTAAATACTCCGCTGAGTACGATAAGGCTTCCCGTGTAGGTGCCTAACGTCATGTAATAGTCGCTATACACTTTAATGTAGTCATCTAAAAAGACTGAAAAGAAAAGTATTACCGCTGTTATTATTGTTCCTCCAAAAGTGTTGAATGCCTCTGCTAATCGGCTTTTACGGGTAAGATTACTATAAATACCGCTTAGCGCACTAATGCCGATAAACAAGGTTGTAGTCGCAGCGGCCCCTAGCACAAATGTTTGATCAAATTTTATTGGAATTAGTGTACCGAATCGTTCAGGTTCTACGTAAAGTTTACGCACTAAATGGAGCGCGGTATAAGCGCCCGTGCCGGCAAAAAGATCCAATACGATATAACGAATGAGTAGTTTGCGTTCTAACTTTTTGGCGGAACTCAATACAATAGCTTTATGTTATCAATCAATACAGTGGCGGTATCATCAGTGGTATTGATACTTCCAAAAAATAAATTATAATCTAAGGCATTGGGGTACCCACTTACCTCAGTAACGAGGTTAATGTATACTTTATTCCATTCTTCATTAGGAAATAGTGTCACCACTGGGGTCTTAGCGCTTTGTAGGATTTCGTTAGCCGTCACTCCAAAGGTTAAAGCTACATCTGTTTTATAATTTACCTCGAGCCATATGTTTGCCCCATATTTTGGTAGATCGAAGGCTTGAAGTGTTTTGAATTCACCTAAGGTTACTGGCGGCAGTACAAATTTTCCACTTTTATTGGGTGTTTCACCAGGATAATGGAATACTTCGCTCGTATCTGAAGTGATCAGCAAATTCGTATCGCTTTGAATTGTTTTATTGTAGTTCAGACCAATACCGTCAAAATCTTCGACAACTATTAAGTCGTATATAGGGTTGTATTCAAATGTTAAAAATTGTGGTGAAAGAACTCTGGTAGATCCCTCATTTAAATCCCAATTTTTTTCAATCGGGGAGAGCATCTCATATTGGTTCCTTTGAGAATACACACCGTTTAGTGCAATACCAGGTATAAATCGAAGGAGTTGATTTTCTCCAGCGTACACTGGAATACGACACGGAGGAGAAAAGGCGCCAATTTGTTGGCCATTCTGTTCGACCCAAATTGTGTTCAATTTTGCAGATGACGTTCCTTCACTTGACTTCGAAGCAACAAGAAGTTCTGAAACCTCTAAATAAGCCACAGCAGGAGCAGATTCATCCTCACAAGAGTAGAGTAGAAAAATACTTCCGAACAGTGCAATTAAAATGGTCTTTCTGAACATGAGGTCAAAGGTAGTCATCCTAGTCTTTCAAATTGTTAAAAAGAAGCGTACTTCAATAGACCACACCGTCGGTTCCCGATGTACTTTCAATTCATGCAAAAAGAGGACAGCCCATATTACCAAGGCCAACGTGCCATTATGTGTTCTGAATTAAAGGCTAAGGGATTGGCTGGAGATACTGTGCTTGAGGCGATGAATAAAATTCCCAGACACCTCTTTCTTGAGAGCAGCTTCCATCAGCACGCCTACCAAGACAAGGCATTTCCCATTGCTGCTGACCAAACTATATCTCACCCTTCGACTGTAGCATGGCAATCTGAATTATTGGAGCTAGGGCAAGGGATGAAAGTCCTTGAGATAGGAACAGGCAGTGGCTATCAAGCGGCAGTTTTGTGTCAACTTGGCGTGAAACTATTCAGCATTTAACGTCAAAAAGCACTTTTCGATTTTGCGAAAAAGATGCTGACCTATTTAGGCTATCGTGCGGAGTTAAAGTTTGGGGACGGATTTAAAGGGATGCCAATTTTTGCGCCTTTTGATAGAATAATAGTCACCTGCGGCGCACCTTTTGTACCTAAGGCACTTTTAGCCCAGCTCATTGAAGGTGGAGTAATGATCATCCCAGTTGGAGAGGGTACTCAGAAAATGGTTAAAATAACGAAGCAGTCGGATGGAAGCTTTGTTCAAAAGGTGTTAGGAGATGCGGCTTTCGTCCCTATGCTCAAAGACCGCGAGTAGCGTACCTTTGTCTTGTGAAAACGGTAGAAATAAAAAATCGCAAGGCGAAATTTGATTACGAATGGCTCGAGACCTTTACTGCCGGTATGCAGTTGCAAGGAACTGAGGTAAAATCCATTCGTATGGGTAAAGCGTCCATTGCAGAAGCCTATTGTTATTTCGCAGGAGAAGAGTTATTCGTTAAAAACATGACCATATCTGAATGGTCACATGGCAATATATTTAATCATCAGCCGCTCCGAGAACGTAAATTACTTCTGGCGAAAAGAGAATTGGATAAAATCCTTAAAGCCACTAAAGATGCAGGTATCACTGTGATTCCGACGAAAGTTTTTCTCAGTGAAAAAGGCTGGATAAAGATGAATATTGCCGTAGCGCGTGGGAAGAAAAATTACGACAAACGTCAGTCTCTTAAAGAGAAAGATGCCAAGCGCGATTTAGCACGACTAAAGAATCTATAGATGTACAAATCCATTATTCGGCCTTTACTTTTTAACCTCAATGCAGAACAGGCGCATCATTTTACGTTTAAAACGTTGAAGATTGCCTTTAAGGTTCCGGGCGTGAGCAATCTAGTGAACGCTTTTTTCGGCCCAGTAAAAGGGCATGAGAAAGAAGTGATGGGATTACATTTTAAGAATCCCATAGGTTTAGCGGCGGGATTTGATAAGGATGCTAAGCTCTACAATGAGCTAAGTGCTTTTGGCTTTGGCTTTATAGAGATAGGAACACTGACTCCCAAACCTCAAGCAGGGAATCCAAAACCGCGTTTATTTCGTCTAGTAGAGGATGAATCTGTGATCAATAGAATGGGCTTTAATAACGGTGGCCTCGATGAAGCAGTTTTGCGCTTAGCCAAAAAGAAAACCGATATCATTATTGGTGGTAATATTGGAAAAAACAAAGTGACACCCAATGAAGATGCAACTTCAGACTACCTGAAGGGCGTTGAAGCGTTGCACGGAGTTGTGGATTATTTTGTAGTTAATGTTAGTTCGCCAAATACCCCTAATTTACGCGAATTACAGGAGAAGGCGCCCTTAATGGCATTGCTTAGCGATGTTAAAGCTTTGAATGATAAGTTGGGTCGTAAGCCACTGATGCTTAAGATTGCACCAGATTTAACAGAAGGTCAATTAAACGACATCATTTCCATTATAAACACGCTAAAGCTAGATGGTATAGTCGCTACAAATACAACGATAGCTAGATCGGGACTAAAGACCTCTGCACAAAAAGTGGAGGCCATGGGGGCGGGTGGTTTGAGCGGTAAAGTTCTAAAAGCACGAAGTACGGAAGTAGTCAAATATTTGCGTGAGAAATTAGATGATAACATCGCAATTATCGCGGTTGGAGGCGTGTTTACGGGCGAGGATGCGCGCGAAAAGTTACAAGCAGGTGCAGATTTAGTTCAAGTATGGTCGGGTTTCTTGTATGAAGGCCCAGCAATAGTGCGCCGTATGCTCCGCAATTTGTAAATTAGGGTCGAAACCTATCGAACCCACTCTAATGACCACCATCTCAATCGTTGAATGTCCTCGAGACGCTTGGCAAGGATTTCATGATTTTATTCCCACCGAGGAAAAGATTAGACATCTTAAAAATCTAATGCATTGTGGTTTTCACACCATAGATGCCGGGAGTTTTGTCAGCCCTAGGGCGATGCCACAGATGGCGGATGCACATGCATTATTTACTGCGTTGGAAGAGCCTCGGGAAAATTCGGACACAAAACTCTTAAGTATTGTTGCTAGCGAGGGAGGGGCTCGTCGTGCAGCTGAATTCAGTCATATTGATTCCTGGGGCTATCCCTTTAGTGTCAGCGAAATATTTCAAGAGCGCAATAGCAGGAAGACGATACAAAATGCTATTGAAGATCTTAAGCGTGTGAAAGATTTAGCGTTGAAATATAATGTTGAATTGGTTATTTACCTAAGTATGGCTTTTGGGAACCCTTACGGCGAGGATTATCACACTGATCTGGTTCTGGAGCGTCTCGAACAAGCTTTATTATGTGGAGCTGACATTATTTCGCTGAGTGATACTACTGGTCAAGGCAGCACGGATAAGGTGATTCATTTATGCACGCTAATGAAAAACCACAGCACAGTTCCATGGGGTGCGCACATGCACAGTACCTACGATACAGCTGGTGAGAAAGCCTTAGCCGCGATCAGTGCAGGGTGCGAGCGTATTGACACTGCCTTAAAAGGCTTTGGAGGTTGTCCTTTTGCTTCCGACCAATTGATTGGCAATATGCCGACGGAAAAAGTTTTGAGTGCGTTGACACATACCGACATAGCGCATTCATTGAATCCATTACACATAGAAAGTGCATATAATATTGCACTGGAAGTTTTAGGGCGTTATTCTTAGTGTATCTTTGCTTTGTAGGTTGTATGCGGGAACGCATACTTAAAAAGGAACTCGGTTGAAGTCCGGGGCTTTGCCAGAAGCTGTAACTCGTGATGAAGCTATTCAAAAACCACTGCAAGTGCGGGAAGGTGAATAATGGAGCGGGAAGCCAGAAGACTTGGCCTACATTAACCTTAAATGGTGCTCTGGGTCAAGCACTGGTATGTAATGAAGAATCTGATCGTTTCAGTTTTACTACTGCTGAAGCCTGTGCTGCTCTACAGTCAGGTTGATACCCTCTGGACAGCGAATGTCTTGAGCGAAAATTTCCGATCAAAAGAAATCAAAACAAAAGCCGATTCATTGGTCGCAGACCTAAGCAGCGCATCTGCTTATTTAACTAAGGACAGTCGCTTTATTTTAAAACAGTATTCCCCTGGTAGTGTAGTGACATCCTCTTTTGGAGGTGCATCATCAGAGCAGAGTCGCGTTTTATGGGACGGAATAGACATAAGCAGTATGGCTTCGGGTGTACTCGACCTTAGTTTAGTTCCAGCGTCAATGTTGAGCAGTTCGGCATTGTATAATGGTATTAATGGCGGTGCGATTGCGTCAATGGGTTCAGTTGGAGCTTTAAATTTGACCGCTACAATTCCAAAAGGTCGTGGGACAAGCACTCTTTTTTCAGCATCTAGCATTGGTGCTCGAGGCTTCTTTGGCCATTCTTGGGGAAATATAGGCACGGTCCGGTATCAAAGTTCGCTAAGAAGTACGTTGGGAACGAACAACTATCCGTATACCATAGGTAATTTAAGTGGTACACTTAATGGAAATAGCTTCAATGACTTGACCCACCTACAGTCGTTTCAGGGTAAATTATCGAGATGGAATTGGCAATCTACCTTATGGTACACGCAAAGCGAGAAGGATAATAGCGGCTCAGTATTAACGCCAAATTATATCAACCACCTTGAAGATGAGATGTTGCGTTTTAAGTATGCACTTAGAAATCGATCGAATCAATGGCAAGTCTACCTCAGCAGAGAGTGGCAGGCATACACAGATACCAATTCATCTTGGATTATTCAAGATACAAATAGGTATTCGCAGGCTACGCTGCAGTATTCGTATAGAAAGGAATATCAAGAGTTATTTCTTACTGCAAATTACTTTAGTGCCGATGGATCTAACCGCAATGCACATGCCTTCTTGCCACATGCCCTATACAACCTCCGTCTTTCAAAGAAGGACAAAGTGGTATTAAAAGGTGCCGGTTATCAAAATAATGCACACGTTGGTGCGCATTATGTTCGGACCACGTCTAGGGGTGATTTTCAAAACCAATTTGCTCTAGGAACGTATTACCGTTTGCCTACGCTGAATGAATTGTATTGGAATCCAGGTGGCAATCCCGATCTTGATGCGGAACGTTCATACGGCATGAAGTATGCCCTCCGTCGAAAAGGGAATTTAACGTTGGAGCTAACCTCAGACCAATTGTATTATGATAAGATGATACAGTGGACCCCAGGGGCATCTGGGAATTGGTCCCCGCAAAACTATTATTCTGTCTACACGAGCTCTACGACAATGACCTTGGCAAGGAATTGGGTAAAATTTAATGCAAACATGAACCTAACTCATCAATATTCCAGGGTCCTTGCAACAATGAATAATGATCCCGCGATTGTAGGCAAGTCGCTCATATATCGCCCAGTTTTGCAAGCGGTGTATACTTCTGAATTTAAACTAACAAGAGGTACGCTTCAGCTGAGAGGTTTTTATACGGGATTACGTCATACACTTCGTGATAATAGCGCAGTAGGAGAAATTTCGGCACAGTATTGGTGCGCATTGGCATATACCTTATCTGGGGCAAACAATCGTTGGAATTTATTGCTTCAAGTTGACAATGTATTTAATAATGAAAGACAGTATTACCAGTACTTCCCGATGCCCGGGCGGTCCTACCTTATAAATTTAAAACTCAATTCAAAACGATGAAAAAATTATCTCTATTAGCAGTAATAGCCGCTTGGACAAGCCTTACTGTAAGTTGTACCCCAGCAGAAACGCCATCCGGTGCGTCAGGGGTCTACACCGATTTACATTTGATTTTAAATGAAGGGCCTTTTGGCTCAGGGTCTGGCTCTATAACCGCCTATAGCGAAGACACCCTCATTCAAAATGCTTTTTCTGTAGAAAACGGTTTCCCATTAGGTAATGTTGCGCAGCATATGATCGAAGCAGATTCAATGCTGTATGTCGCTGTCAACAATAGTAATGCAATTCATGGAATCAATCGGAACACTTTAATGCATAGCTGGTCTGCTACGGTTGAGCAGCCCCGTTATTTAGCTTCGGATGGAAATCACTTATTCGTGTCGAATTGGAAAGATTCTTCCATCTATGTATTGGATAAAACGAATGGAAGTTTAGTCGATAGTATAGATATGGGACATTACACGGAGCAATTGACCATTTTTAATAATAAACTATTTGCTGGGGTCGGAACCTATGAGGGGCCGTGGACATTGGCGGAAATCGATTTAGGTACGTTCGATGTAAAGCATCATACCATAGGTGATGTACCGAATTCGTTTGCTGTTATTGGAAATGAACTCTTTATTTTATGTAGTGGAGACGAGAACTTCGGTACAGGTGGTGATACACCAGCAAGTATCTGGAAGTACGAAGGGTATTCCAACGGGGCTACTGAAGTTGCTGCACCAAGCAATGCCAGCAAGCATGGAATAGGATTTTCTTCGGATGGAACAGACGCCTATTTTCTAAATGCCTCTTACGATGGTGCCATAGTGAAATGGACTCCGGGTCAAAATTGGCCAACATCAACCTTAACCTTGCCTGGAGGTTACAATTTAAATTTCCACAACGGGAATCTATATTTCTTTGATGCTAAAGACTACGCAAGTAGTGGCGAGGTGCGCACGTACTCCACAACTGGAAGTCTCATTGAGACCATACCAGCAGGAGTTATACCGAGACAAGTAATTTATTAGGCCTTAGCGGTCGCTACTAGTTTGATCTCTGCAGCATAGGCGATTGCGCTGAATAATGCTGTGGAGATCAATTCTGGTGCATAGAAGGGTAGGCCGGCTGCATAGGTGGCCGCTAATCCTGAGAATGTTCTGGGGAAAAGACTGAATTCGCTCAAAAATACCCCTAGGTTACTCAACAAGAAAAATCCTATAGAACCGACAATGAGCGCCACAATGCCTTTTACCCCACTTTTTGAATAATGCCCCGCTACAGCATAAATTATGAATCCAGCATAAGTCCAAATCGAACCTTTATACATTAAGACGAAGGATTCTGAGGGATAGATGAAGTTATTGATGAAAACGTCAGTGACCATCAATACTCCAAAAGTCAACGCAATAATCTTAAAAAGACTTCTGTTTTGATTTGCGCCCATGAACGCTAGAGCGCCCATAGCAGTGAAATTAGGATAATGAGGCGCAATGCGCGAAACAAGCGCTGCGATAACGAGTCCGATTAATACCTTATTCTTTGCTGTCATATCTCTGTGAATTCTGCACAAATATACGTTGACTTACGCTTCTTTGGTATAGGTTTCCCATGTTCCATTGGGATTTAATACCAACAATTTCTGTTTTGTGACTTGAGAGGGGGTGGGGGATGGTGCTGGTGCTTTGACAGATTTTACTGGAACCCCTTCGAGAGAGACGGGGTTATTCTTTTTCGAACGTTCTCCAGTGAGTATATAACGTAGGTCTAGCTTATCATCAAAAGCACATAACTTTTGAATCAGTTGGAGATTAGGTTTGTTCCTCCCGTTAAGAATATGTACGAGAGTAGATCGATTCATTTTAAGCGCATTTGCCATACTAGAAGATGTGTGACCTTCAAGCTCCATATAGGCTTTCAAACGTTGTACAATCTCCTCCATAGTTACAAATGTAATAAATTCGAAACTTATGGAACAAGGTGTTACAGTTGTATTTTCACGAAATTACTTTCAGAATATTGCAAGGAAGTCAATGAGAAGTTACACTTAAGATAAAGTTATTTAAAATACTGATATTGATATACATAAACTCAATAATTAGAGTGTTTCACGATGAGAAAACAGCACTGTTCCGTTTGAATCATAGAGCCCTGCTTTCAACTGTACTTCAGTTGCATTAACAAGTTTCAATTGTAACACTCCAAAATGTTGAGTATCGGTCGTCTTATCGTGTATTCGAGTACTGTTATTTTCGTCGTGGTGGGGATGTGCATTAGCCGTTAGTGGAGAGGCACATATTTCAATGATTGACTTTCCGTCAATCTGTATTTTATTTATTTCGCCGCTGTGGCGATCGCCAGTTAATACAATAGGTGCTCCTGGCGATTTAGAGAGCCACTGCAGCAGTAAGTCACGTTCTTTGGGATAGTTACTCATATTCTCAAATACCTTGGCAGTATTTAACAGCTGTCCACCCATACAAATGACGTGCACTTTCGCTGTGGAATTGCTTAATGTGTTGTGAAACCAATTCAATTGTTCAACGCCAAAAACTGTAGCATTAGTTGAATCTTTGTGCGTTCTAAAGCTTCGATTGTCTAGGAGGTAGATGTCTACTAGACCTCCTGCAGTGCTGGTTTGACCGTAATAGCTGTTCGAGTTGGGCTGCGGATAATCAGGCTCCCAAAAGTCCTTAAATGCTCTCATTGTCGTTGAATATCCTGAAAATGTAGATAGATCACAATCGTTTGGACCTGCATCATGATCGTCCCATATCGCTAAATGATGACTTTTACTGAGTAGATCTCGAAATATAGGTTGACCGAAAACAGTATTATATCGAGCCATTGTGCTATCGTAGCTGTTCCATTGCTCATTATTTAGATAGATATTATCTCCAAGCCAAATGAAATGATCGAGACTATCGAGCGCTTTGTTGAGCGTAGGAAGAAGATGTTGGGTTTGATTCGGTTCATTACAGCTTCCGAAACCAATGTTAAGCACTTGTTCTTCTGGCGTGCAACCTAAGTTGAGCATTAACGTCGTGAGACAAGCAAAGGTGATTTTTTTCATAGCACGTAGATAATAGATGAGCAATTCGCGTTTGTGCGTTAACTTCACCTGCAAAATTAAGGGAATGTTCCAAGCCTTAGATTCTAAATATTTATCTGATAATCAGTGGTATATGCCGTACAACGAATTGTTGACGGCGTTTAATTGGGAAATCATCGGCTATTCTTCTGAGGAACGTCCCATCTTGAATACAACGTTAGGTGCGGGTTCACGTAAAATCTGTATGTGGGCTGGCATGCATGGTAACGAGACTACAGGAGTATATATGTTGCTTTCGCTCATTGATCTCTATACTCGTAATAAAATTGATTTAAGTGACTACTCCATACATATCATACCGGTTATTAATCCGGATGCATACGTTCGGTTTACTCGTCGAAATGGACTCTCCATAGATTTGAATCGTGATTTTCGCGCTTTTCAAACCATTGAGAGCGCTAAGCTTATTGGTTGGATAAAGATGAATTCACCTGAGCTGTGTTTAAATCTTCACGATCAGCGATCAATTTTCCATGTAAATAATGAGCCTGCATACACATCATTTCTAGTTCCTTCTTCTAACGAATCGAGAGTAATTACACCCGTGCGTCGAGCATTGATGAATCGTATTGGTAACGCCCTTATTTCCTTGCAGGCTCCATTAAATGGTATTGGGCGCTATAGCGATGAATTTTACCCAACAGCAGTAGGAGATTACCTTATGGCTCAAGGAATACCTAATGTGCTATTCGAAAGCGGCGTTAGCTTTGATGATTTTGAGCGCGTGAAAGCACGTTTGTTTGGTTTGAATGCTATCATTGCATTGTTGAATGCGGACGACACACCGTCAGTAGTTTATGATGAATTACCTGAGAATAGAAAAGGCTTACTTGAGTGGGTCTTCACCGGTGTTTTATACGCTCGAATGCGTGTGGACATTGCTGTCAAAAGAGTCTATTATGTAAATGGTCATGCGCAAGGAATGTATTTTATGGTGGATGAATTAGGTGATTTAGCATCGCGTCCACGCATGAAGGAGACAGACGGTGCGGCTATGGCCTTATCTGCTCCATTAATTATAGGGCAGCCCATAACAGCAGTCTTGGGGCAAGTGGTTTTTGAAAATGGGTTAATTGTAGGGTAAACTCCCCAACACCTCTGCTGGGGAGTACAGCTTGGTTATGACTCGGTTGGCTTTTTGCTGAGCAGAAGTAGGTCCTTTGCTACCACCTCAGTAAAGTACTTTTTCTGTCCTTCCGTGTCTTCATAGCTGCGCGTAACCAATCTACCTGCGATACCCACTTTATCACCTTTTTTAAGGTATTCATTCATGGTTTGCGCTAGTTTACCCCATGCCACTACATTGTGCCAATCGGTCATAGTTTTTTTGGAGCCTTCAGCATCTTTATATACCGTATTCGTTGCCAGGCTGAAAGAGCAGCGGAGGGTGTTGTTGATTTGTTTGGACTCTGGTGCCATTCCTAGATTCCCAATTAATTGAACATGATTTTCCATAATTATGGTTTTAAAGATTAGTCCAATTAATCTGGTAAGCGCGCATCTTATTCGCAAATAATGTGAATAACAAAACGTTCTTTACAACGGCTTCTTGATCGTGTTAATTATCGCGAATGCAGCATTCACATCTTTGTTGTGCACAATGAAGGTAGCTTCATTAGTGGTAGAGATGATTTCCTTAATGGGAACACCTGCAGAGGCGATATGCTTAAAGAAAAAGTAATAGAGACCGATCACCTCTGAGCTACTATTAGGTAAACGAAGAGTGATGGAGCTTAAATCGTTCGTTCGATCTATTAATTTTTCGCCGGTCATGGCTTTTTCTAGAGCAAGCGTGAAATCTTCACTAACGACTACCGTAGTTTCTTCCATACCGCCTGTAAAGCTGTGAAAACCATTAGGTAGTTCCGTTATATAGGATATGAATTGTGCCTGTTTCGAAGGTAGTGCAGGCGTTTTCTTATAGGTATAAGCCGCTAAATTTGAGCGAACTATGATATCTCCTAAGGTGCCGATAAAGTGCTGTAGTTTATGCTGCATTTTAAATTGAAGCCTCGGCTCACGTCTGCGAATTGCCATAACCACTGCACTTTCTTTGATTTCCTTACCAGTAAGATGCTCAATATCTCCCTTTATGATGCGGGCTAGCGAACTGAGATTGATTAATTCTTCGCTTAGTGCCTCCTCAATAAATGGACGCTTTCGTAGGCATTCCTCAAGTGCTTCTCTTAGGTTCATATTGTGGTTATTTTGTTTTCAAATGTAGCTAAATGTTATTTTTTAAACATCAATTTTATGCATCACTTTATCGTAATTTTGAGATGTGTCAGAACAGGTAATAATTATTGGAGGCGGTGCTGCGGGATATTTCGCCGCCATAGCATGCGCAGAGGCGCAACCGGAGGCAAACATTGTTATTCTTGAAAAGGGAAAGGATGTTTTAGGTAAGGTATTGATCTCTGGCGGTGGCCGTTGTAATGTGACTAATGCTTGTTTTGATCCGCGTGAATTGGTTGCGCATTACCCTAGAGGTGAGAAAGAGTTGTTGGGGCCGTTTCATAAATTCCAGCCCGGCGATACCATGGAGTGGTTTGCCGATCGTGGGGTAGAGTTGAAAATTGAACCCGATAACCGCGTTTTTCCAGTTACAGATTCTTCTGCTACTATTGCGGATTGCCTCAAGGAGATTGCCGATGCTACTGGAATTAAGGTGCATACAAGTTCCGGTGTTAAGTCATTTACTCAGCGTGAAGATGAGCGCTGGGAAGTACTTACCACGCATGGACAGACTTATGTTGCGGACCAATTAATGATTGGTGCGGGATCTTCAAAAGTTATCTGGGATAGCCTCAAAAAATTGGGGCATAAAATAATTGCTCCAGTACCTTCTTTATTCACTTTCAACAGCAAAGATGAGCGAATTAAAGGGTTAAGTGGCATTAGTGTTCCGAATGCAACCGTTCAAATTGCCGCTTCTGATCTTGAGGCATCTGGGCCATTGTTAATTACACATTGGGGGTTTTCGGGGCCTGCAATCCTGCGTCTTAGCGCTTGGGGAGCAAGAGAGCTGAATGATCGTTTCTACCGTTTTCCAATTATGATCAATTGGATCGGTCGTGATGAAGAGGAGGTATTGGCAGAATTCAATGAAGAAAAGAAGCATAGCGGTAAAAAAAGAATCGGAAACCATGCGCATTATGGTATTCCACTGCGTCTTTGGAAGTCAATGGTAGCAGGTGCTGGTATAAAGAGTACAGCGACTTGGGGTGATCTCTCAGGAAAAGATCTTAAGTATTTAGTTTCCGAGCTGTGTTGTGCAGTATTCCAAATTTCAGGGAAGAGTACTTTTAAGGATGAATTTGTAACGGCAGGTGGGGTAGATCTTCGCGATGTCGACTTTAAGTCCTTCAGTTCACGGGTCTGCACGAACCTCTATTTTGCCGGAGAAATTCTAGATATTGATGGAATCACTGGAGGGTTCAACTTTCAAGCAGCTTGGACGGGCGGTTTTTTGGCAGGAAATGCAATGGCCGGTTACCCTTTAGATTAAGCCTTTTTTCTTTAGATCTTTTAGAATTTTGCCGCCTCTGTTTTTCATGCCGGTTGTGCCGTGTTCACAGGCTATTTCTATACTTTGGGCTAATTCTGGCGCGAGTTCTGGGTACTTTTTAACCATTCGATGTACAATACTCATCGCATGTACTCTGGGCGCAGCAGCTTGGTTTGGATTGATAATGGTATTGAAACTAAAATCGAGCAATTGAC
>Ga0228606_1000130_pt1 | contig 28901 bp, 19 predicted proteins | sample 7DmetaG_FD_190066 | JGI IMG/M metagenome (GOLD analysis project Ga0228606, IMG submission 190066) | Seawater microbial communities from Monterey Bay, California, United States - 7D | ecosystem: Environmental > Aquatic > Marine > Coastal | place: USA: California | collected 2016-10-26 | reverse complement strand
CCGTTTTATCAATCTGCCAGCCATTTGGTTAACTCAGTACCGCCAAGTATCCACAGCCCTCAACTCAACCATGGCAGGCAAATATCAGCACAGGGCCACAGACTATGGCTGGGCAAAGCACAAAATCCCTGGCGCCAGGATTTTCGGCCGCTGGGCAATCCCAATCACCAACTGCAGGAAGATTATATTGCCATGCAGTTTAACAGCCCCGGGGGCGGAGAGCGCTTTGCCGCTGCAAATGCCAATCCGGGCTGGTTTTTTGGGCTCTATGGTAATGCTGTAGTATCTCCCACTGCCACTGATGATGACAGCAGCTTTGCCGCGCCCTGGCTGCGCTATGCACGCCGCGGCTGGAGCAGTGGCGGTGCCATTGCCACTGCTGCCCGACAAAAATTGCGTCTGGGATTATTTAATGGCCGCAGCAGCTGGGATAGGTATCAGCCTCAGGGAGAGCTGCAGGCAGAGGGCGCTCTGCTGGAATACAGCCTGACCTCAGATACTGTTGCCAACCTTTATAGTTTGAGTGTTCAAACCGGCGTTGTGCGCGAGCAGGATAGCTTTCTGGGCACTAGTATAGGCGCGGCTCTGGGCAGCATGGCACGGGCCGATACCTTTTTTATGGGCCTCAATGGTCATCTGCAAATCAATCATCGCTGGCAGACGCTGGTTGCTCTCTATCATGGCAATACCAAGACAGGTGAAGTAACCAGTCAGGTCTTTGCTGTGGATCCGCAGATACACAGCAACTCCTGGGCGCTGGGTTTTAATGGCCGATCACTGTGGCGCGCCAATGACCAGTTTAGCCTTTATTTAACCCAGCCCCTGAGGGTCAAGAATGGCCGGGCGGCGCTAAAACTGGCCAGGGGTCGAACGCCGGATCGTCAGGTGATTTATCAGCATATACCCATCACCTTGCAGCCCAGTGGGCGCGAACAAAGACTGGAACTGGGCTATCATCTACCAGCACAGATTGCTCAGCAACAGGCCTGGCTTTCGGCGACCAGCCAGTATATCTATCAACCCAACCACAGCGTACTCAGCTCTGATCAACTGGTGGTGAGGCTTATGTTAAGCATAAGCATGGATTAGCAGTTTTTGCTTTTACCCCCACCAGCAAAGCAGTAAGATGCCAAGCTTGTAAGGGACTAACGGGAATCAGGGTATTTATGGCTAAGAAGAATGCGTTTTACGCTCAGTCTGGCGGTGTCACTGCGGTTATCAACGCCTCCGCTTGCGGCGTTATAGAAGCCTGCAGAGAGCACAGAGACAAAATCGGTACCCTGTATGCCGGGCAAAATGGCATTATTGGTGCTCTTCAGGAAAATCTAATCGACACCAGCAAAGAGACGCCTACGTCGATCAAAGCTCTCAAACATACCCCAGGCGGCGCCTTTGGCTCCTGCCGCTACAAGATGAAAGACCTCAAAGAGAGTACAGCAGAGTATGAGCGGCTGGTGGAGGTCTTTAAAGCCCACAATATAGGCTATTTTTTCTATAACGGTGGAGGCGATTCCGCAGATACCTGCCTAAAGGTCTCTCAGATCTCAGCCAAAATGGACTATCCCATTCAGGCCATTCATATTCCTAAAACCATAGATAACGATCTGCCCTTTACCGACTGCTCGCCCGGTTTTGGCTCTGTCGCCAAATATGTTGCTGTCTCCACCAAAGAGGCCAGCCTGGATATTGCCTCTATGGCCGCCTCTTCGACCAAGATTTTTATCCTTGAAGTGATGGGCCGCCACGCTGGCTGGATTGCAGCGTCCGGTGGGCTGGCAGCCAGTGAAGCTGGAGATGCTCCTCATATTATTGTATTTCCAGAAATCCCCTTTGTGCGTGAAGAGTTTATTGCCAAGGTAGAAAAAACCGTGGCCGAAAAAGGCTTCTGTGTGGTGGTCGCCTCTGAAGGAGCCAGCTACGCAGATGGCGCGCTAATTTCCGGCTCGCTCAACAAGGACGCCTTTGGTCATCAGCAACTGGGTGGTGTGGCCCCCACTCTGGCCAGCATGGTGAAGCATTCTCTGGGTTATAAATACCATTATGCACTGGCCGACTATCTGCAGCGCTCCGCTCGTCATCTAGCGTCAAAAACTGATGTGGAACAGGCCTATGCTGTGGGCCGCAGCGCCGTGGAAAAGGCGATAGCGGGAAAAGCTGGCATTATGGTGACCATCGAAAGGGGCCAGGGCAAAAAGTTCTCATGGTCTCTGGGCGAAGCCTCGCTGGCCAAGGTGGCTAACGTGGAGAAGAAAATGCCTAGATCCTTTATTACCAAGGATGGCTTCGGTATCACCCAAAAGGCTCGGGACTATTTGCAACCATTGATTATGGGCGAGGACTACCCGCCCTATAAAGATGGCATTCCTCAGTACCCAAAGTTGAAAAAAGTATTGGCTCCTAAAAAGCTCGACACTGAGTTTAGTGGCTAATTAACTTTGCGCAGCGCCTTGCCGTCGAGAAAGGCGCTGACATTTTCGACCATCTGACCTATCAGGCGCTGCCTGGATTCCACTGCAATCCAGGCACTGTGGGGCGTGATAATCAAATTTGGCACTGCACTGTCGATCAACACATTGCCCTCAACCGGTGGCTCGACTGAGAGTACATCCAACCAGGCACCGGCGATTTCCCCATTGATTAAAGCCTGTTTCAGTGCTGGTTCGTCAATTAACGGACCACGAGCAGTATTTATCAGTAGTGCCGAGTCTTTCATCAGGGCCAGCTCTGAGCTAGATATAAGATTTTTAGTCTGAGGTGTAAAAGGGCAGTGCAGGCTTAGTATATCGACCATGGGCAGCAGCCTGTTCAACTCTAGCCTGGGCAGGTCGTCAGTATAGGAACGTCCGGGCAAGGCGGCGTAAATAACCTGCATACCAAAGGCCTGAGCGATCTTGGTCACTCCTTTACCCAGATCACCAGCACCTACTATGCCAAGGGTTTTACCCTCCAGCTCTCGAACCGGATACTCCAGCAGGCAAAATGACCCACTCTCCGCCCAGCTGCCGTTCATAACGTCGCGACTGTAAGACTGCAGATTGGTAGTCAGCGCCAAAATAAGTGACCAGACATGCTGTACTACTGAGGCAGTGCCATAATTCACTGCATTAGAGACCACGACTCCCTGCTTTTTGGCAGCTTCGAGGTCTACCACATTGGTGCCAGTGGCCGGCAATGTAATCAGCTTGAGATTGGGCGCCTGGGACAGGGTTAAAGCATTAACCAGGGTCTTGTTGGTCATGACTATTTCGGCGTCGCCAATGCGTTCGATAACCTCTGAGTCTGGGCAATTGCCGTAAATCGTCCAGGTTACAGGTAGGTTATGGAGGGCGCTAAAGTCGAGATCATCTGGGCCTAGACTGTCACAATCAAGTATTACTCCGCGCATGGGTTAGTCCCCGTCTGTGAATTGCAAAGCTGAAGTGTAAATCACCTGCCGGCCAACACAAATGGAAGAATAAAAAAACTTATAGGACTGATTTTGCAGGTTCTGATTCGACTGATTTGCGGCTATGATCTTGATCTGCAAAACCGCATAATAGCGCCCTGTTTTGACAATCTTCAGGGACGCCTAACTCCATGTCTTCATCTCTATTAGACTTTTACCAAAAAGCGGTTCTCGATAATCCCTTTAAAGCCATATTGGCAGTGCTGGCTTTGACTGCCTCTATGGCATTGGGGCTGCCCAACTTTAAGCTGGACGCCTCGGCAGATTCACTGACATTGGAGCATGATGACGATCTAAATTTCTTCCGTGAAGTAGTGCAGCGCTACGGCAGCGATAATTTTTTAATTGTCACCTTCTCACCGAAAAATGGCGATCTGTTCGATCAGGAAAATCTGGATATCCTCGCTCAGTTAAGTACAGATCTGGGTAGCATCCAGGGCGTGGAAAGTATGCTTTCAATGCTCAATGTTCCATTACTGTACAGCCCAAAAATAGGGGTGTCAGATTTACAAAACCCGCTCAACACTCTGCTGTCCGAGGGAGTCGATCGCCAGTTGGCGAAACAGGAGTTTTTGAATAGCCCTATTTACAAAGATGTTTTGCTCAGTGCCGATGGTCAGACCACTGGTATGCTGGCTACTCTGGCTATGGACAGGCAGTATCTGGATCTGGTGACCAGCCGCGATTCGCTGCGCCTGGTGCGTGATACAGAGGGCCTGACCCCTGAGCAGGAAATCGAGTTGCAGACTGTCAGTCAGCAATTTTTGGATTATCGGACGGCGAAGGCTGCAGTGGATCATCAGCGTGTGGCTGAGGTGCGAACGCTAATGGATAGCTACAGGGATCGCGCTACCATTTTCCTCGGCGGCCCGGATATGATTACCGCAGACATGGTCGACTTTATCAAAAGCGACCTGATTATTTTTGGCACGGGCATTCTGTTATTTATTATCGCCACTCTGCTATTAATCTTCCGCAAGCTGCGCTGGGTTGTGCTGCCGCTGGCGACTTGCACCCTGTGCCTGGTAACCATTCTTGGGTTCCTCAGCTGGATCGACTGGCGGCTGACGGTGATCTCATCTAACTTTGTTTCACTGCTATTGATTATTACTCTGGCTCTGTGTATTCACCTGATTGTGCGCTACAGAGAATTGCAGGCTCAGATGGCGGACGCCGAACAGAGACAGCTGGTAACCCAGACTGTTGTCTCCATGGCTAAGCCCTGCCTATATACAGTGCTGACAACTATCGTAGCCTTCACCTCCCTGGTGGTGAGCAATATTCGCCCGGTTATTGATTTTGGCTGGATGATGACCATGGGTATAACCCTGGCCCTGATAATGGCCTTTGTGGTTATTCCCGCAGGCATGATGCTGTTTGGTAAAGGTGCTGCCACAGATAGCAAAGATAACAGTGCCGTCTTTACCACCAAGTTTGCCTGGTTTACCGAGCATTACGGTTCTCTGGTGCTACTTATTGCTGCCAGCCTAACTGCATTATCAGCCTATGGTATTTCCCGGCTTGAGGTGGAGAATCGCTTTATAGATTACTTCCGCAGCGACACCGAGATTTATCAGGGTATGGAAATTATAGATACGGCACTGGGTGGCACCACTCCAATGGATATAATTATTCAGGCGCCCACATTTGCCGCTCTGCCCGACTCTCTGGCCTCGGACAGTGGTGAAGATGAATATGCAGACGAGTATGCTGATGACCAATATGCAGCTGATGAGTATGCGGAAGATGAATATGGGGAGGATGAATATGGAGAGGATGACTACGCAAATAGCGATGCAGATACAGAGCTAAAGAGCGGCTACTGGTTTTCCTCTGCCGGACTTGCCGATCTAGGCAAGCTACAAGACTTTTTGGAAGCTCAACCAGAAATCGGCAAAGTCAGTTCGCTGGTGCAAATCTATCAGGTGGCTGCGGATCTTAGCGGCCAGAAGCTAAATGACTTCGAGCTGGCCTTTATGCGCAAGAGCCTCAGCGATGAAATTTATCAGCAGATGGTAGCGCCCTTTCTTCTCGAAGATATTGACGAAGCGCGCATTCAGTTGCGAGCTATGGAGACCGCTGGTCTGCGCCGTGCCGATCTGCTGGCCAAGATCAATGACTTCGCCGTTAATGAGGTGGGTATCGCCCAGGAAGATATTCGCTACACCGGCCTGCTAGTGCTGTATAACAATATGCTGCAGAGCCTCTACAAATCACAGATTCTTACTCTGGGCGCAGTATTTATTGGCATTATGCTGATGTTTCTGGTGCTGTTCCGCTCGCTGAAGATCTCCCTGATCGCCATGCTGCCCAACTTTTTAGCCGCAGCGGTGGTGCTCGGCGGCATGGGCCTGTTCGCGATTCCACTGGATATGATGACCATTACCATTGCCGCCATTACGGTGGGCATTGGTGTGGATCATGCGATTCACTATATCACCAGATTTAGACGTGAATTTGCTGAACAGCCTAATTACCTGCTGTCTATGCACCGCGCTCACGCCAGCATTGGCCGGGCACTGTTTTACACCGCCATAACCATCATCGTGGGCTTCTCGATATTGGCGCTGTCTAATTTTATCCCGTCAATTTACTTTGGTTTGCTCACTGGCCTGGCCATGACTGCAGCTCTGCTTGGCTCTATGACTTTGCTACCCAAGTTAATCTTGATGACTCAGCCATTTGGCGAGGAAACTGTTGCTGATGTAAAGACAGCTTCAGGACAGTAATCTATGCCTCTAGTTACGCTGCAAGATATTTATCTAAGCTATGGCCAGCCGCCGTTAATCGATCATATTAATCTGGTGATTGAGCGCGGCGAACGGGTCTGTCTGATCGGCCGCAATGGTGCCGGCAAATCGACCCTGCTCAAGATTCTCACCGGTCAGATTACTGCCGATGACGGCGTGTTAAAGCGCGCCTCGGGGGTTAAAATTGCCCAGCTCGAACAGTCTGTCCCCGAAGATGCTCAGGGCAGTGTTTTTGATGTTATCACTCAGGGTCTGGGCACTGAGGGAGAGTTAGCCAAACGCTATCACCATCTTATTCTTGAGCTGGGTAATAACCCAAGCGACCAAACCATGCGCGACCTGGAGGAATGTCAGAGCGAGCTGGACAGAGTCAATGGCTGGGATATTAACCAGCGCGTGGAGTCAATTATCACCAAGATGGACCTGGATGCAGACGTGGATATCTCCAGCCTGTCCGGTGGCTATAAGCGCCGCGTGCTGTTAGCTCGCGCTCTGGTCTGTGACCCTGATCTGTTGTTGCTGGATGAGCCTACTAACCATCTGGATATAGACGCCATTCAGTGGGTTGAGCAGTTTCTACTCAAGTGGGAGGGCTCATTATTATTTATTAGCCACGACCGCCGCTTTATGGACAATCTGGCTACGCGCTTTATCGAGATAGATCGCGGTCAGCTAACAGAGTTTAACTGTAACTACGCCACCTATCTGCAGCGCAAAGAAGAGATTCTCGAAATAGAAGACAGGCAAAATGCACTGTTTGACAAGCGTCTGTCCCAGGAAGAGATATGGATTCGCCAAGGCATTAAGGCCCGCCGTACACGCAACGAGGGCAGGGTGCGCGCTCTGGAATCCATGCGCCGAGAATATGCCGATCGCCGCAAGCGCCAGGGCACAGCGCGCATGGATATTCAGCAGGCAGACAGGTCCGGAAAAATTGTAGCCGAGGCGCAAAATATCAGTTTTGCCTTTGAGGGCGATCAGCAACCTGTGGTGCGCGACTTTTCCACATTGATTCAACGGGGCGACAAAGTAGGTCTTATAGGTCGCAACGGCGTTGGCAAAACCACATTGATTAAACTGCTGCTCAGCGAGTTAACTCCGCAACAGGGATCAATTAAGACCGGCACCAATTTAAGCGTGGCCTATTTTGATCAGTATCGCTCGGCATTGGATGAAGAGAAATCTGTGCAGGACAACGTATCCGGCGGTCGCGATATGCTGGAAATTGGCGGCAAGCCAAAGCATGTTATCAGCTACCTACAGGACTTTTTATTTGCCCCTGAGCGCTGCCGTCAACCGGTCAAAGCGCTGTCTGGCGGTGAACGCAATCGGCTTTTATTAGCCAAGCTGTTTACTCAGCCATCCAATGTGCTGGTGCTCGACGAACCAACCAATGACCTGGATATAGATACATTAGATCTGCTTGAAGAACTACTGATCGACTATAGGGGCACTATTATTCTGGTCAGCCACGATCGCGCCTTTCTAAATAATGTGGTCACCAGTACCCTGGTATTTGAGGGCAATGGTAAGATTAATCAGTATATAGGTGGCTACGATGACTGGCTACGCCAGCGCAAAACCGAGCAGCCCATCAGTTCCCAGCAACCCGCCAAGGTTCAAGCCAAGGCTACCACGACCAGCAAAAAACTGTCCTACAAAGATCAGCGAGAGCTGGATAATCTGCCCCAAGAGATTGAGAGCCTGGAGATGCAAATCGCAGACATCTCGGAGCAGATCAGTCAGCCAGATTTTTACAAAGGCGATCGCGCTGCAACGGCTAAAACTGAAATACAGCTGTCAGAACTCCAGCAGCAGCTCAGCCACTGCTACGAGCGCTGGGAATTGCTGGAAAACCTATAAGCCATTTAATTACAGAGCTACCATGGCGAAACACCGCAGTTAGCTTTAAAATCGAAGCTCTGTTCTACAGTTTAACAACCGGATACCCATAAAAACCCCTATGACCACTGAGAAATCTCCCCTAGTACTGCTAATACTCGATGGCTTTGGCTACAGCGATGATCCAAAATACAACGCAATTGCCGGCGCCAATGCCCCAGTGTGGGAAAAGCTGTGGAGCAATAATCCCAAGACACTTATTCATACCTCGGGCCTCTCCGTGGGCTTGCCTGATGGGCAAATGGGCAACTCTGAAGTAGGTCATATGACGCTGGGCGCTGGCCGGGTTGTCTACCAGAACTTTACCCGTATCAATAAAGCTATTAGCGATGGTGATTTCTTTACCAACCCAGTATTTTGCGATGCCATAGACAAAGCTGTGGCCAGCAATAAGGCTGTGCATATTATGGGTTTGCTCTCACCAGGCGGTGTTAACAGCCACGAGGACCATATAAATGCCATGCTGGAACTGGCCGCTCAACGCGGAGCCAGCAAAGTCTATATCCATGCCTCGCTCGATGGTCGTGACTGTCCTCCCCGCAGCGCCAAACCCTCACTGGAAAAGACCCAGGCACTGTGCAGCAAACTTGGCCTGGGTCGCATAGCCTCTATTGTGGGCCGCTTTTATTCCATGGATCGCGACAATCGCTGGGATCGAGTTGAGCAGGCCTATCGTCTGATGACTCAGGGTCTGGGCAATCACAGTGCCGGTGATCCAATCAGCGCATTGGAGGCTGCCTATGCTCGAGATGAAAATGATGAGTTTGTGCAGGCTACTACTATTGCCGGTCCTGGCGAGAGCCCGGTAGCTATTGAAGATGGCGATGCGGTAATCTGCATGAACTTCCGCCCGGACCGGGCCAGAGAAATAACCCATGCATTAGTTGATGCCGACTTTAGCGGTTTTGAGCGCGCCGTGGTGCCTCAGCTCTCGACCTTTGTTATGGCCACAGAGTACGAAGCTAACATCCAGGTGCCCTGCGCCTATCCACCGGAAAATCTGGTTAACTCCCTGGGCGAGTATCTGGCTGCCAATAATAAACAGCAGCTGCGCATTGCCGAGACCGAGAAGTACGCCCATGTCACCTTCTTCTTTAGCGGTGGGCGAGAGACCCTCTACCCCGGCGAAGAGCGCCTGCTGATCCCGTCGCCAGATGTTAGTACCTACGACCAGATGCCCGAAATGAGTGCACCAGAAGTCACTGAGAAACTGGTGGAAGCTATTGGCAGTGGCAAATTTGATACCATCATCTGCAACTATGCAAACTGCGATCAGGTTGGCCACACCGGTGATTTCACGGCCTCAATTAAAGCGGTGGAAGCCGTAGATAGCTGCCTGGCAAAGGTTCTGGATGCAGTAACTCAGGCTGGTGGCGAGCTTCTAATCACCGCCGACCACGGCAACGTCGAGGAAATGTTTGACGAGTCCAACAATCAACCACACACTCAACACACCACTTTGCCTGTACCCCTGGTCTATGCCGGGCACCGTCAGCTCAGTCTGGACAGTGATGGTTCACTGGCCGATATAGCTCCCACCATGCTGGCACTTATGGGTTTGCAGCAACCGGCCGAGATGACTGGCCGCTCTCTGGTTCTCTGATGATCAGACCGGCAGCAATACAGAATTGGGGAGCACCTGTGCGCGCTGTCTCCAATAGTTTGCTGCTACTCCTTATGCTGATGCTGGGCGCCGTTGCCAGTGCCGATGAGGAACAGGAGCAGAAGCTGGATAATCTTAAGCGCTCCATTTCCAGTCTGGAACAGCAGCTCGAGGATCGTGACAAAGAGCGTAACAGCCTGCAGAGCGAGCTCAAAAAGGTCGAGCTAAGAGCCAGCAAAATCAATAGCAACGTACGCCGACTCCGCGGCAAGATCAATAAGCTGGAAAGCGAGCTCAAAGATCTCAGCAGTCGAGAAAGAGATCTGCAGCTGGGTATCAGAGGCCAGAGTGCTGCGATTGTCGAACAAATCGCCGCTGCCTATAAACTGGGCAATCAGGAGCCGATTAAACTGCTGCTAAATCAGGAGGATCCCCAGAAAATAGCTCGGGTATTTAAATACTACGATTACTTTTTGCAGGCACGCACAGAGAAAATTCAGCGCTACAAAAAAGATGTCGACGAGCTGGCAACGGTAATTGCCGATATTGAGACTCAAAAGCTGCGCCTAACCCAGTCCCGCGCAGATTTGGAGGCAGATAAAAATAAGCTGACCCGCCAGGCCAAAAAGCGTAAAAAGACCCTCAGCAATCTGCAGTCATCGCTGCGTACCGATAAAAAGAAACTCAGTAAACTCAAAAAAGAGCGGGGCAAATTAGAAGAGCTGCTAGCCGCCGTGAAACGCGCAGCTGCAGACTTGGCGCTACCCTCTAATTACGAGTCCTTTATCTCTCGCAAAGGCCAGCTCAGCTGGCCCCTAAAAGGGCGTGTAGCCCATAGTTACGGCAGTAGGAGAAGCGGAGAATTACGCTGGGAGGGCTGGCTAATTGGTGCCAAGGCCGGTGATGAGGTCAAAGCTGTGCATCAGGGTCGGGTGGTCTTTTCCAACTATCTGCGTGGTTTTGGCCTGCTGGTCATTGTGGATCACAGCGACGGCTATCTGACTCTCTATGCCCATAACCAGGAGTTGCTTAAAGACACCGGCGACTGGGTACAGAGCAATGAGATCCTATCTCGCGCTGGAGATACTGGCGGTCTGGATAAACCAGCATTGTATTTTGAGATTCGCAAAGACGGCAACCCGGCAGATCCAAAATCCTGGCTGGGCAAGCGCTAGGGTTTGCGCCTATAGTTGGAGCAGTGTATATAACAAACCTGTTGAGCGCAGAGCTCTATGCAACCAAGCGGAGCTTTTAGACTCCAAGCTAGGTCAGTTTAAGGAAATCATCTATGTTTAGAACAGTATTAAGCCTGTCAATGGGGTTGATTCTACTCTCTTCGTCGGCACAGGCCGACGAGCCAGCCAGTGAAGTAGCAGCTGCAGAAACACAAACCAGCGCACAGCAAGAGCAGCGTCTGCCCCTGCGGGAGCTGCGCCTGTTTACTCAGGTATTTGAACAGATTCGTCAGGGCTATGTGGAAGAGGTCAGCGATACCCAGCTATTGGAAAACGCTATCGCCGGGCTGCTGACCGAGCTGGATCCCCATTCGGTTTACCTCAATGAAGAAAGCTATGGCGATCTGGAAGAAAATTCCTCGGGCGAGTACGGTGGTCTGGGCCTGGAAGTAGCCACTCAGGATGGTGTAATTCGCGTAGTGTCACCCATAGACGATAGCCCCGCAGCTCAGGCCGGTATTCAGGCAGGAGATCTGATCGTCAAGATGAATGACAACCCGGTACGCGGAATGAGCCTGCAAAAAGCTATAGAAAAAATGCGCGGTGAGCAGGGCACTAGCATCAAGCTTACGGTCTATCGTGAGGGTGAAGATGACACCATGGATATAGAGGTGGTGCGCGATATTATTCAGGTCAGTGCTGTGCGCAACCGCTTCCTTGAGCCCGGTTATGGCTATGTGCGGGTTGCCCAGTTCCAACGCAAATCAGGCAGCGACTTTACTGAAGCTCTGCAGGAGCTCAGGCAACAGAGCGACGAAGATAATCCCTTAAAAGGCCTGGTAATTGATCTGCGCAATAACCCCGGCGGCCTGGTGCCAGCCTCTGTCGAGATCGCTGACGCTCTATTGGACAGCGGCACTATTGTTTATACCGAGGGCCGTCTGCCCAGTTCTAACCAAAGTTTTGAGGCCACTGCGGGCGATATGCTTGAAGGCTTACCAGTGGTGGTATTGATTAATGGCGGCAGTGCCTCAGCCTCAGAGATAGTTGCAGGTGCGCTGCAAGACCATGGTCGTGCCGCGATTTTGGGTACCCAGAGCTTTGGCAAAGGCTCGGTTCAGACAGTGGTTCCCCTGGGGGATGGCCGCGCTGTCAAATTGACCACCGCAAGGTACTTCACCCCCAACGGCCGCTCGATTCAGGCCGAGGGTATTGTGCCCGATATTACTGTAGAGCGAGCAGAGATCCGCCCCTACAATTTTCGCCAGCGAGTCCGTGAAGCAGACCTGGAAGGTCATCTGCAAACTGTGGATGAAGACAGTACAGCCACAGATAAAACGGACAGTGGCGATAGCAAAGAGGACCTGAGCGCAGATAACCAGCTTTACGAAGCCGTTAATCTGCTCAAAGGCTTTTATCTGCTCGGTAGCAAATAGTCCCTCTGCGTCCAGCTCTCTGCTGAAGGCTGGGCACCAGCGATCAGCTAGCTTCGATATCCAGCCGGTCGACCTTCTGGAAGCCGCGCGGCAACTTGTGTCCACGACGGCCGCGCTCTCCACGGTAATGCTCCAGGTCCTTTTCTTTCATCACCAGATAGCGCTTGCCTGAGTGTACCACCAGAGAGCCGCCCTCGGGGATAATGCCGTAGTCGACCACAAACTCTTCGCGAGACTGCAGGCGAGAGCCTGGAATATTAATAATCTTATTGCCTTTGCCGCGGGCCAGTTCTGGCAGATCCGCTATGGGGAACACCAGCATCCGTCCCTCATTGCTGACCGCAGCAATCAGCGCATTATCAGTATTGATCATCTGTGGAGACAGTATGCGTGCACCTTTGGGTATTGAGACCACTGCTTTACCAGCCTTATTTTTGGTAAATAGATCACCAATTTTAGCCACGAAGCCATATCCCGCATCTGTGCCCATCAGAATTTTCTGCTCATCTGCACCCATAACCACATCGGTAAACAGCGCGCCTGGCGGCATTTTTAATCGTCCTGTGGCCGGTTCGCCCTGGCCTCGTGCCGAGGGCAATGTGTGCCCCGGCAGCGCGTAGTAACGGCCAGTGGTATCCTGCAAGAAGACATTTTGATTGCTTTTGCCTCTGGCTGCCGAGAGAAATTTGTCGCCGGACTTATAGCTCAGACTCACCGGGTCAATCTCATGGCCCTTGGCGGCACGCAACCAACCTTTGTCGGACAGCACTGCAGTAATTGGCTCGGCAGTCATAAGGTCTTTTTCATTGAAGGCCTGGGCTTCGCCTCGCTCGGTCAGTGGTGAGCGTCGATCATCGCCAAACTCTTCGGCGGTGGCTTTAAGTTCTTTTTTGACCAGTGTTTTTAGTCGAGCTTCGGAACCCAGCAGCAACTCAAGCTCAGCTTTTTCTTGTGCCAGCTCTTCCTGTTCAGCGCGAATCTTCACTTCTTCAAGGCGCGCTAACTGGCGCAACTTGGTGTCCAGAATATATTCAGCCTGGGTATCGGAAAGCCCAAAGCGTTCAATCAGTGCAGCCTTGGGCTCGTCCTCAGTACGAATAATATGAATCACTTCATCAATATTTAAGAAGGCAATCAACAGGCCATCTAGCAGGTGTAGTCGCTTCTCCACCTTTTGTAATCGGTAGTCGAGACGGCGCCTGGTGACATCGGTGCGGAAGCTCAGCCAGTCCTTGAGAATGCGACGCAGGTCCATCACCGCGGGACGGCCATCGATGCCTATGATATTCATATTGATACGGTAGCTGCGCTCAAGATCCGTGGTGGCAAACAGATGGTCCATCAGCGCGTTGATATCAACCCGGTTTGAGCGCGGAGCGATCACCAGTCGGGTCGGATTTTCATGATCAGATTCGTCGCGCAGATCTTCTACCATGGGCAGCTTTTTATTGCGCATCTGTGCGGCGATCTGTTCGAGAATTTTTGAGCCGGAGGCCTGGAACGGCAGAGCGGTGACAATCACATCGCCATCTTCTTTATTCCAGATTGCGAGCATCTTGACCGAGCCACGACCAGTCTCATAGGTATTTAGAATATCTGCCTGGGGAGTAATAATCTCTGCATCGGTCGGAAAGTCCGGCGCTTTTATATATTCCATTAGCTCAGGCACTGTAGCCTTGGGACTATCGAGCAGATGCAGGCAGGCATTAACCACTTCATTGAGATTGTGGGGAGGAATATCCGTAGCCATGCCCACGGCAATACCTGTAGTGCCATTGAGCAGTACATTGGGCACCCGAGCCGGCAAAATCTCTGGCTCTTCCATGGTGGCGTCAAAGTTGGGGCGCCAGTTAGCTGTGCCCTGACCCAGCTCTGAGAGCAACACCTCTGCATATTTGGACAGCTTGGATTCGGTGTAACGCATGGCCGCAAATGATTTGGGATCATCCGGCGAGCCCCAGTTACCCTGGCCATCAACCAGTGGGTAGCGGTATGAGAATGGCTGCGCCATCAATACCATAGCCTCGTAGGCGGCACTGTCGCCATGGGGGTGGTATTTACCTATAACATCGCCCACGGTGCGCGCTGATTTTTTATGTTTGGCGCTGGCCTTGAGACCCAGCTCGCTCATGGCATAGACAATGCGCCGCTGCACTGGCTTGAGCCCGTCGCCAATATGGGGCAACGCACGGTCGAGAATCACGTACATGGAATAGTCCAGATAGGCCTGCTCGGCATAGTCGCTGAGCGGGCGGCTCTCCAGACCCTGGTCGTTAAAGGTGACGATATCGTTCATCGTATTTCCTGTTGGCAAATTTGCTTATAGTAATTTCAACTTAAAGATTGGCGGCATCAGCCAGATTGCCTTTGGCTTCAAGCCATTGGCGGCGATCAGAGGCGCGTTTTTTAGCCAGCAACATATCTAGGATTGTATTGGTATCGTCCCCGGGCTCCAGTGTCAGCTGCACCAGACGGCGTGTATCCGGGTCCATAGTGGTCTCGCGCAGCTGCAAAGGATTCATCTCACCCAGACCCTTAAAACGTTGAACATTGACCTTGCCACGCTTGCCCTCAGCCTGAATACGGTCCAGTATCCCCTGACGCTCTGCATCGTCCAGAGCATAGTAAACATCCTTGCCTACATCGATTCTAAATAGCGGTGGCATGGCCACGTAGACATGGCCTGCGCTGACCAGCGGGCGAAAGTGACGGACAAACAGGGCACAGAGTAATGTCGCAATATGCAGACCATCAGAGTCGGCATCGGCGAGGATACAGATCTTGTGATAGCGCAAGGAGTCGGTGTTTTCCAGAGCCGGGTCTACTCCCAGAGCCACTGAAATATCATGCACTTCCTGAGAGGCCAAAATCTCCTGAGAATCAACTTCCCAGGTGTTAAGAATCTTGCCGCGCAACGGCATAATCGCCTGATGCTCGCGGTTGCGCGCCTGCTTGGCAGAACCACCGGCCGAGTCACCCTCAACAAAAAATATCTCACATTGCTCTGGCTCGCCGCTGGCGCAGTCGGCCAGTTTGCCTGGCAGTGCCGGACCCTGGGTAATCTTTTTGCGCACTACCTTTTTGCTGGCACGCATGCGTCGCTGGGCATTGAAAATACACAGCTCGGCAAGCTTCTCTGCCTCTTCGGTGTGCTGGTTGAGCCACAGACTAAAGGCATCTTTAACTACCCCGGAGACAAAGGCCGCCACTTCCCGGGATGACAGTCGATCTTTAGTCTGGCCAGAGAACTGCGGATCGGCCAATTTTGAGCTCAGCACAAAACTACAGCGGTCCCAGATATCGTCTGGACTCAACTTTACCCCACGAGGCAGCAGGTTGCGGAATTCACAAAACTCGCGCATGGCATCGAGCAGACCACTGCGCAGACCGTTGACATGGGTACCGCCCTGGGGCGTGGGAATCAGATTAACGTAGCTCTCCTGCACCAGCTCGCCACCCTCTGGCATCCACTGCACTGCCCAGTCGGCTGCCTCATTATCTGATGCAAAGGTGCCTATAAAGGGTTCGGCAGGCAGTACTTCCCAACCATGCAGAGCGCCAGCCAGATAGTCTTTTAAACCATCTTCATAGAACCACTCCTCGCCCTCACCGGTATTCTCGTCGTGAAAGCTCATAGTCAGGCCACCGCAGAGCACTGCTTTGGCGCGCAGCACATGGCGCAGCCTTGAGACACTAAACTTGATTGAATCGAAGTAGGAAGCATCTGGCCAGAAGCGCAAAACGGTGCCTGTATTGCGCTGGCCACAGCTATCTATCACCGCTAAGTCTGAGGTTTTATTGCCGTGGGCAAACAAAATCTGATGTACCTTGCCCTCACGTTTAACAATCACGTCGAGCTTGTTGGACAGTGCATTGACCACTGACACGCCCACGCCATGCAGCCCACCCGAGAACTGATAGTTATCATTGGAGAACTTGCCACCCGCATGCAGGGTAGACAGAATCACCTCGACTCCAGGCAGGCCCTGCTCAGGGTGAATATCCACTGGCATTCCGCGGCCATCGTCGCACACCGACAGGGAGCCATCTTTATGTAATGTGACATCAATGCGGCTGGCGTGGCCCGCCAGAGCTTCGTCGACACTGTTATCAATGACCTCCTGGGCCAAATGGTTGGGGCGACTGGTATCTGTGTACATGCCCGGGCGCTTGCGCACCGGATCCAGGCCAGTCAGGACTTCAATATCTTTTGCGTCGTAATTGCTCATCTGCTCACGGGGTCAATTTAGTTATTTGTTACCGGGGTGGACATCAAAAACTGGACAATACTGTCCAGATGCTGATGGTAATTTATAAAGCTGTGATCTCCCTGCTGTTCGATACTCATATCAGCTCCCTGATAGCGGCTCTGCGCATCGCGATAATCCAGTACTTCATCACCGGTTTGCAACAGCACCTTGTAATTATTTTTATACTTTATCTCACTGGGATCCAATGCCAGATACTGATCTATATGCCGAGGCTCAAAAATCCATTTTTCGCCGGTATGGTAATTACTATTTTGTCCCAGCCATCTGTGCAGACCGCGCCCCGGACTCACCGCTGGATTTATCAGCACAGCGCGCAGATTATATTGCTCTGCAAGGCAGGTGGCGAAAAAGCCACCCATAGAACTGCCTATCAGATAGACTGGCTCAGGCAATTGCTCCTCGATCAAAGACTGCAAAATGTCCATTGCAGCTTCGGCATAAGGCGGCAGCGATGGGCACACAAAGTTTAAAGCCGGAGCATTTTCAGCGCACCAATCCCGAGTCTGCAGAGCCTTTTTGGACTCTGGCGAGCTGTTAAACCCGTGAAGATACAGCAGCATTGGCATAGCCAGTAAACCTATAAATCAGGCTCCATTATAGCCAATGCTGACCGCTTGTCAGGCACTGATTTACACCTGGGCAAAACCTAATAGCTGGCGCAATCGAGATTGGGCTGGTGTGCAAAATCGACTAAAAATTTTACCCCGGTATCAATCGTTCCATCACTGTGCAGGTCGAGCCAACGATAGCCTGGAGGCTGTTCAGAAAGTGCAAAGTCCTCACTGTACTGCTTGAATTGCACGCAGCTTGAGGGAGTGGAATACACCGGCAACTCGCCCCAAGAACCATCGGAATGCTGATGCACATGGCCGGTTACAACCGCGCGCACATTGCCCTGACCTGAGATTAAATCATAGAGCTGTTGCTGATTATCGATCTGTTGTTTGTCCAGCCAGGCACAGCCCACTGGGAGGGGGCTGTGGTGCATAGCCAGCAAGATATGCTTATCAGCCAGTGCCTGCAGTCCCCGCTCAACATGCTGCAACTGCAGATCACTGACATGGCCACCGGGCTGGTTGGGCTGCGAGCTATCCAGGGTCAATAGTCCCCAGGCTCCCAGATCAACGACCGGCTGCAGCGGAAAATCCACTAAATACTCAGCCATAAGCTGACTGTCATCGTGGTTGCCGGGTAACCAAATTGCCTGCTTCTGATGGCCATTTAGGGTGCTGTTAAGTAGTTGGTAGGCCTCGGGTTGGCAGTGGCTGGCGAGGTCGCCAGTGAGTAGCAATGTATCTGTACCGCGGCCCTGATCGGCCACTGCCTGTAAAACAGCCTCAAAACTGGCCAATGTCGGGACACCACCCAGAGTAGCACTGGCATCGGTGCCCAGATGTAAGTCGGTTATTTGCGTGAGGTGGACAGTATCCATCGACGGCTAGGCTTCCAGCTCGGTCATCCCGTGCCGCAGCCCGTGAGATAGCAACTCGCTGAGAAAGATATTCCACTGCCATTTTTCATCTCTGGCCTGCATACCTTTGGTTTCGGTCAGTGCCCAGGGTATGGTGCGATCGGTACACCATTCAATCACCTCGGCCATACGCGCATCCCGGTAAACCCGAACCTTGATCTCAATTTCTGGCAGCCAGTGAGGGCCGGCTCGATCCGCTATCACCAGTAATGTGCTGGTATATTTGGTGACCTCGATAATCTGCACGCTGATGCCCGAGCGCGGCCAATCTCTGTACTGCAGGGAAAATTTGCCACCCAGGGTACAGGTATCGGGGATAATACGACGCAGACGCTGGTAGTTAAGCTCGCATTCTTCATGCAAGCGGGCCAGATCCTGTTGCTGTTTTCGCCTTTCGTACAGTGACACGGTGGTCGGTTTCCTCTCTGCTCTTAAATGCCCGGGTTGCGGCAAGCCGCCTTTAGACTGGTTATCTACTGATTAGTCGCCTGATATTTAGTGGGCCTTTGAATTCAGTTTAGTCTTTCAAAGATATATTGGCTTGCAAATCTTTAATATTGAGCTGCAGCCAGAATAGCGCGACAGTCAGTGCTGCGCTATTTAAAAGCCCCTCAGACTGGGCCTGCATCACCTCATCGTAGTGCCAGACCTGAAATAAAATATCCTCGTCCTCGTGGTCAGCACCAAATATGCCGCCGCGGTTGCTGAGGTCACAGAGACCGCAAAACATGTGCATCTTCTCGTCTGAACCTCCGGCGCTCACCAAATAATCAGTGATCGGCAGCAATTTTTCAACACTGATGCCAGCCTCTTCCTGCAACTCTTTGACCGCCACCTGCTCCGCAGTCATACCGGGATCTATCATTCCGGCAACGACTTCATACTGCCAGGGGCCATGCTGATCGTTTTGAGCCCCGGCACGAAACTGCTCTACCAGGCCGATTATGTGGTGCTCTGGGTCGTACAGCAAAACACCGACCGCATCACCGCGCTGAAACAGCTCCCGCTCCAGGGGCCGACTCCAGCCGCCGGCAAACAGACGGTGCCTTAACACCTGCTTGCTGACACTAAAAAACCCCTGGAAGACCGTTTCCTCGGATTCGATACGGTAATCCTCTGACCCAAAGCGATGTGATTTAATCATGATATGCATCTTATCCGTAATTAGGAATAACTGGGTGGAGTTATAATATAAATTGTACGTAGGTCAACGCTTTTTGGAGTGCTGCGTCCTGTCTGTGTTGTAGTTGCCTGGTAAATTTGCCATTACAGAATGCCAATTCTGCTAAACTATAGGCTTGATAAAAAAAGCATTTGTAACTGATGCTGCTGTTTAAGCATCAACTAATATAAGAATTCTAATGGAGATGTTATGCGTTTGGTCAAACAAGGACTATGTGCTGTCAGTACCACTTTATTACTGGCCCAAATCAGCTGGGCTGACTCCCTTAAAGATATTTATGAGTCTGCTCTCCAAAATGACCCAGTCTTGAGCGCAGCCCGCGCCAGCTTTAATGCGGACCGCGAAGTAAAGAATATCAGCCGGGCTGCACTGCTACCCCAGCTGTCCATGGCCGGTGAATATACTGAGTCAGAAAACAATGAAAACTCTCAGCAAATTGTGGTGATTCAAAATGAGTCTATTCCCTCAATTCGCAAAGGGTTAACCGATAGCAACCAGACCAGGTACAGCGCCTCCCTGACCCAGGCTATTTTTGATATGCCTTCCTGGTATAGGTTTAGAGGTGGCAGTGCTCTGAGCAAGAGCGCCAAGGCCCAATTTTCTGCGGACCAGCAGTCGCTGATTATTCGCGTTAGCCAGGCTTACTTTAACGCCCTGCGAGCCCATGACAATATGGAGACCCGCAAGGCTGAAGAACGCGCCATTCAGCGCCAGCTGGAGCAGACCAGAGAGCGCTTTGAGGTGGGCCTGCTGCCAGTGACCGATGTCCATGAGGCACAGGCAGTGTTCGATGATGCTGCAGTAAATGTTCTTGAGGCCCGCGGCAGCCTGAATATCGCCTTCGAGGCACTGGAAGTTCTGACAGGTCAAAGCCACAGTGTTTTAGCAGGCCTGATGGATAATTTTGAAGCCACCAATCCCAGCCCGGAAATCAGTGAAGGTTGGGTTGATCTGGCCATGGCCAATAACTTTCAACTACAGGTTGCCAAGCTGGGCAAAGATGCAGCTTATAACGAAGCCAAGGCTGCCGCAGCTGCCAGACTGCCCAGAATTACCGGTCGTGCTACCTATTATGATTCGGATGCCGACGGCATTAGCTTTGGCTCACCATTTCAGTCCGTACAGGATGGCCACCAGTTTGTGGTTTCTGTGAGCATGCCCATTATGGGTGGCGGCGTAGATGCCCAGCGGCGTCAGGCCAAGCAACGCGCTATTCAGTCCAGCGAGGGCTACACTGCCGCAAAACGCAACACTGTGCAGTCGGCGCGCTCCAGACATCAGCTGGTGATTACCAATGCAGCTCGGGTCAAGGCACGCAAGCAGGCCATTACCTCGGCTAATAGTGCCCTGGAGGCTACCCAGGCGGGTTACGAGGTGGGCACCAGAAATATTGTCGATGTGCTGGTCGCTCAACGCACCCTCTATCAGGCGCGTCGCAACTATGCCAACGCTCGCTACGATTACATTCTGTCTATGATGAGTCTTAAGGAAGTGGCGGGGCAACTGTCGCCCGATGATGTGTTTGCACTAAACGCCTGGTTAGATCCGCAGCTGGTTATTGCCCGCTAGTCAGTTAAAGGCGGTGGTCGATCACCGCCAGTAACCTATCCAGCGCACCTCGATTGGCCTCGGCTATACGGTGCGCTGCATCCCCCATCTGAGTGCAACGCTGCCGGTTGGCAAAAAGACCTATACATTGCTCAGCAAGACTATCAGCATCTTCGCAAACAATCATGGCATCTCCCTCAATCAGTAGCCGCGATGCCTCAGCAAAGTTAAATAGATGTGGGCCTGTGACCACTGGAACACCCCAGGCAGCAGCCTCAATCATATTATGCCCGCCGGTTGGCACCAGGCTACCGCCCACAAAAGCCAGATCGCAGGCTCCATAAAATGACATCAGCTCCCCCATGGTATCTCCCAGCAATATATCCGCCGGAGCAGTTGGCTCCCCTGTGCTGCGCCGGGCCACCACAAAGCCGGCCTGCTCGCAGAGCTGAGCGACCTGGTTAAATCGCTCAGGGTGTCTGGGAACAAGAACCAGCAGCGGTGCCACTGACAAGGCCGCTTTAATCTGCCCATAGGCCTGCAAAATAAGCTCATCTTCGCCGGCATGGGTGCTGGCTGCCAGCAGCACTGGGCGCTGATTTTCACCCTGCCATTCTGTAGTCAACGACTGGGCCTTGGCCCGCACCTCTGAATCCAGATGCAAATCAAATTTAATATTGCCACTAATAGTCAATGCCTCGGGGGGCAAGCCCAGCCGGGCAAATCTATTACCATCATCATCGTGCTGGGCTACCACAGCAGATATGGATCGCAACATTGAGCCGACCAGCCGGGGAATTTTGCCATAGGCAGCAGCAGACTTCGCAGAGAGGCGGCCATTGGCCAGTATTACCGGGATGCTGCGGCTGGAGCAGGCAGCTATGGTATTGGGCCACAGCTCTGTCTCCATAATAAGTAATAATTCTGGTCTAACTCGGTTTAAAAACCGCGCCACTGAATCCGGCATATCATAGGGTGCATAGTAGTGGTCAACGCTGTCACCAAAGGCAGCTTGAATGCGCTCTGAGCCGGTGGGAGTCATGCAGGTAACGGTGAGGCGGTAATCGGGATAGCGCTGCTGCAGCGCCTTTACCAATGGCACGGCCGCTAAAGTCTCGCCCACAGACACAGAGTGCAACCAGATGGTTTTGCCCCCATTGGTCTGTGCCACAAAGCCAAACCGTTCGCGCCAGCGTCTGGCGTAGGCAGGCGCCCTGAGAGCTCGGTAAAGCAGGCGCAATAAAATAATCGGGCTCAGTAGATAAATACTGACTGAGTAAAAAAACCTGCTAAATGTCATTCACAGTCCCAGTTGAAATGATCTTGGCGGCAATGCTGCCGTAAGTTAACAAAGTCGCCACAGGATTGACAGATTATTATCTGTCGAGCCAAAAAGCCTAAATAATATTATGCTCTTTGCCATGGGTGATTTAAAATATCGGCTCGCCTTAGTATTTAGAATAATAAGAGCATCTCAATGCCGTATTTCAGTGTCTCTGACAGCAACAAGCTGGTTGTCACCAACTATAAAGTCATGTTTTCGTCGCTTAAGAAAACGCCTAGCTTCAATAAAATCAAACGCTACAGAGCCAAACTGATTATTAATTACTCTGACCCACTGGTATATTTCACGGTTCGGGATCCCTATCAAAAGGCTATTTCATTTTACAAAGACAAGTTTCAGAAGATTCCGCAGAACGCTGATCTAACTCAGCCATTTAAATGGGAAAAATCCCAGCGAGTGTTCTTCCCGCTGATGGGTCTCTGTGTGAAAAATAATAGCAACCTGGAGATTCAGCAGGCACTGCTCAACCCAGGGAGTGGGCAGTATAAAATGCCGCAGATGGGCCATCAGCGAACGATCGCGCTGCCCCCTAAACCCAGCCTTTACATGCTCTGCAGCAGTTAACACCTTATCACCGGCGTGATGGCGCCCTTCAATAGCATCCATGGGATTTAGATCGCCGGGAAAGATAACCAGCTTACTGCTGTCCGGCAGCTTGGACACTTTAAAATAGTTCAACGGAAATGTGCGACGGCACTGCTGGCGAAAATGCAGCACCCAGGCTTTGGGCCAGAATTTAACCCCGCCCGGTGCATTGCGCGTCACATAGCGCTGCTCGTATTTATACTGTTCTGCAATCTCCAGGGGCGACTCGGCAAATCTCTCTAACAGAGGTAATAATTTACCCACGGGAAATCGATAAACCGAGGTCTGACCCAGCTTTTTCAGCGGATTGCTCGGATTGCGAGCCAGAATAACATCTTCGGGGTCGCCGTAATCAAAGAAGCTGTAGAGATTGCCAGTGACCACTAAATCCAGATCTAGATCTAGAAATAATACGGGCCCGGATAAGTGGGCAAGTTTTTCACTCCACAGGCGACACTTTGGCCAAATACCTTTTTTGGTTTTGGGTAAGTCAAAAGTCAGCTCCGGCAAAGGGACAGCATCTACTTCTGGTCAGAAGTTGTCGCTGTTGTCGGTAAAACAGGTAAAGGTAAATGGCGGCGTAGTATTGCGCGCCACCATGCCATACAGGCGATTGACATAATCAGCACCGTATTTTGTGCCCCAGTTTATGCAGATAAATTGTTTTGCTGAATTTGTCACCAATGTCTCCCTGCTTCAATATCCTTATTGAATCCGGCTTAATGCCAGTGTTCGCTTACCCAGGTTGCGGGCTTAAAGCGTCGATACCATTTACCACTGACTCCGGCGATGGCCTCATGGGGGTCGGGCTTACCGTGGAAAACCAGCACGCGACAGTCCTCTGGCATCTCGGTTTCTCTGGCCATAAAAAATGACAGTGGCTTGATACAGTGACGCTTAAAGCTGCGACACCAGTGATCGGGCCAGTAGACCAGAGCATTTTTGGCCATCATCGCAGCAGATAGATACTCCTGCTCGTTGCGATGGATCTTTTTTATCTCGTCAAAAGACTTTTCAAACTCGGCGAGCACCTCGGCATGGGCACCCACTTCAAAACGGTAAACAGACGAGTTGCCTGTGCCGTCTTTTTTGATCCAGTCTTTGATAATCATCACTTCGCCCGGACAGTCAAAAAGATCATCCAGGCTGCCGGTAATAATTAGATCCAGATCCAAACACAGCACCTTGCCCCTGAGGTCGTAGAGACTCTCGGCAAAAACCGCCAGTTTGTTCCAGCCGCGCTCTGGCCCGCCGAGATCAACGGACAGTTCGGGCAGAGGAAACACCTCTACTTTCTCATGCAGCCCAGCACCATCTTCAGTGAGGCAAACAAAGCGGAAATCTCTGCTCATATTGCGTGCGACCATGGAATACAGCGTATTCACATAGTCGGCGGAATACTTGGTTCCCCATTTCATACAGAGAACATTGACCATTTCTTGTGCTGCCATTGCGTTGATTCCAGTAATCGAAAAGACTATTTGGCAACCGGCGCCAGCCAGTCCTGATACTTGTCACTCTTACCGCGCACCAGATCAAAATAGGCGGCCTGCAACACTGTTGCCACAGGTCCGCGCTTACCATTGCCAATAATGCGGCTATCGTACTCGCAGATGGGCACAACTTCTGCTGCTGTCCCTGTAAAAAATGCCTCGTCGGCAATATAGACTTCATCGCGAGAAATACGCTTCTCGCGCACTTCGATGCCGTTATCTGCAGCCAGTTTAAATACGGTGTCTCTGGTCAAACCATCGAGGCAGGAGGTCAGGTCAGGCGTGTAGATAACCCCATCACGTACCATAAAGAAGTTCTCTGCGCTGCCCTCCGACACATAGCCCTCGGGGTCGAGCATAATCGCTTCGTCACAGCCTGAGTCCAGAGCCTCACGGAGTGCTAGCATGGAATTAATATAATTGCCGCTAGCCTTGGCTTTCACCATGGTGATATTGACATGATGCCTGGTATAGGAGGAGGTGCGCACTTTCAAGCCTGTCTCTAAGGTCTCAGGAGACATGTAGGATGGCCAATCCCAGGCGGCGATGCCAACATGTACTTTAAGACCCTCGGCACGCAGACCCATGCCTTCTGAGCCCAAAAATACCAGAGGACGAATATAGGCGGCGTCCAGGTTATTGTCGCGAATTACCTGGCGGTGAGCATCACAGATTTCTTGCTGGCTGAAAGGAATCTGCATATGCAGGATTTTGGCCGAGTTAAACAGGCGTTTAATATGGTCTTCTAAGCGAAAAATACAGGTGCCAGCACTGGCGGTTTCGTAGGCGCGAATACCTTCGAAGACAGCATTGCCGTAGTGCAGTGAAGAGGTGAGGAAATGCGTCTGCGCATCTCGCCAATCGAGCATCTCACCATCCATCCAAATAAAACCGTCGCGGTCTGAAAACGACATAGACCTGTTCCTCTCTCTATAAACTAATTAACTATCCAATAATTCTTGCCAGTGTTTAACCACAACCTCCCGCTCCTCAACAAACTCTGACAAGGCTATTTCAGCCAGCTGATTGTGCAACTGGGCGCGATGCCCTGCGGAACGGAATCTCTTGTAGACGTCTATCAACCGGAGTGCGTCATGTTCTGAGAACAATCCACATTGAGCCAGTGACTCCAATATACGGATGGTATCACTCCAGCGGACAAGCCGGGGATGGTCGTGGGACCAAGCCAAGACTGCAAATTGAACCATAAATTCAATATCGACGATACCTCCACTGCCTTGCTTCAGCGAGAATTTGCCATCTTTCGCAGCTTTACCCAGGTGTTTGCGCATTTTCTCACGCATTTCCCTAACCTCAACGCTTAGAGATTGCGTGTCGCGTTTTCGCTGTAGGGTATTTTTACGCACCAGATCATAGGCTTGGGCCAATTGAGTGTCGCCAGCTACCACTCTAGAGCGCACCAGGGCCTGGTGCTCCCAGGTCCAGGCATCCTCAAGCTGATACTTCTCAAAAGCGGCCAGGCTGGACACCAGCATGCCAGAGTTACCAGAGGGCCGCAGGCGCATATCTATTTCGTACGCCATGCCTGAGGCTGTGGGAGTGGCCAGCAAATGGATAATACGCTGACCCAGGCGCATAAAAAATGTACTGCCATCTATACTGCGAGGGCCATCGGTTTGGCGTCTGGGGTCACCATTGTGCAAAAAAACCAGATCCAGATCTGATTTGTAGCCCATTTCTATGCCGCCCATTTTGCCGTAGGCAACCACAATAAAGCCCGGAGTGTGGCTGTCGGTAGCGCCAGCTGTCATCAATGGAGGCAAACCGTAACTGGCTACCAACTGGTCCCAGGCGATATTAACTACATGCTCAACCACAGCCTCGGCAATCCAGGTCAGGTAATCACTGACCTGCATCAAAGGCAGTATATCTGTGACCTCACAGGCTGCAACGCGCAGGGCATTGGACCTGCAGAAATAGCGAATTACCTCCATCTGCTGCTCCGTATCATCACTAGCAATGCGCATGGTTTGCTGGCGCAGTTGATCGCGGAGAAGCTGCTTGTCGGGGGCTGTGTACAATGTGCGGGAGTCGAGCAGTTCGTCGAGCAGTGCTGGGTAGGCCACCAACTCATCGGCAATCCAGCTGCTGCGCTCGCAGAGGATACACAGCTGTTGCAACGCCTGGCCATTTTCTACCAGTAGCGCAAGATAGGCACTGCGGCGCAGTATCTGCTGGATAAGATCCAGCACGCGCACCAAAGTTTGCTGATTATTTTCACGATCGGCGCAGGTTGCTAACAGCCTTGGCATCAGACTCTCCAGACGGCTGCGCGGCAAGCTTGCCAGCGCCTGAACGGCGCGACTCTGATAAAAATCATCCAGTAGGTCTGCCAGTTCCTGTGGCTGCTGATAGTTTAGCTGCTGCAGATGAGGGAGTATCTCTGCGGCGCGTAAATCTGTGGGCCAGGGTTGTGGAGTCGCCAGCTCTGAATCCTGGTCAGCAGCATCTGCTGCGTCTGAAATAATCGCGTTAAAGCTGTTGCTCACATGCTGGCGATGTAACTGCAACTGCTGATAATACTGCTGCCAGTCAGCACAGCCCATAAGCTGCGCTAGGCGCTGCTGGCCCAGCTGGTCAATAGGCAGCTGTTGAGTCTGTTTATCCGCCATGCCCTGAAGCCCATGCTCGGTATTGCGCAAAAATTCATAGGCACGCCACAGGTTTTGTTGCTCTGAGCTGTCCAGTACATTGTCCTCAGCCAGCTGATTTAACACCTGATGCAGAGACTGAGTCTGCAGCCGTTTATCGCGACCGCCGCGAATAAGCTGGAATGTCTGAGCAATAAATTCAACCTCCCGAATACCTCCTGAGCCCAGTTTGATATTGTCCTGCATACCTTTGCGACTAACTTCGCGATTGATACTGCGCTTGGTCTCACGCAGAGACTCAATAGCACCGAAGTCGAGATATTTGCGGTAGGTAAAGGGCTGTAACATCTGCTGCAGAGCCTGTGCCTCGGCGGGGGCGCCACTTACCACGCGGGCCTTGACCATGGCATAGCGCTCCCAGTCGCGACCCTGAGTCAGATAGTATTCCTCCAGGGCATCAAAATTGAGTACCAGAGCGCCGCTCTGACCATAGGGGCGCAGCCGCATATCCACTCGGAACACAAAGCCATCGGCGGTCTGTCGATCAAGGGCTGCAATCAGCTTCTGGCCCAGACGGACAAAGAACTCCTGATTGGAAACTGACCTTGTGCCACCCTGGGTCTCTCCAGATTCCGGGTAGGCAAAGATCAGATCTATGTCCGAGGAAATATTTAACTCGTAGGCGCCCATTTTGCCCATGGCAATCACCAGCATCTGCTGTTCGATGCCGCTGTTTCTGCCCATGGGCGCGCCGAGTTCTTCTATTGTAATAGGCTGCAAATACTGGAGGGCGGTATTTATGCAGGCTTCGGCCAATAATGTGGCGTCTCTGGTAGTCTCGAGCATAGGAGCATGACGGCTAAAGTCACGCCATATGATGCGTATCATTTCCCGGCGTCTGAACAGGCGCAGTTCGCGACTCAACTGCTCTTCGCAGCATCTGCCAGACAGCTGCTCAATCCTGGCCTGTAGCCTCTGTATATAGCCTTTGTCACTGTAGCTGATGTGGAGATCGCCACTCTCTACCAGCTGCCTGAAGCTATGGGGATCGGCGGCGGCCTGTTCGGCGACAAAATCACTGCAGCTCCAGAGCAATTTTAACTGGATGGCAAAATCTTGGTTTTCAAGTTGCCTGTGCAGCCATTGGGGATCGGGATCCACCCTGAGAAAATGTTCAAGATGACGCTGATAGGATTTTTCCAGTAATTCTGATTGCTCTATATTCATCGTCTCTTTGCTATGGTTGATCTAGCTCTCAGGTTCGGGCGTCACACGCATTACCTCCTCAATCGACGTAATACCTCTGATCACCTTTTCTGCGCCAGCCAGTCGCAGCGGCACCATGCCGATTTTAACGGCTCTGTCACGCAGAGATTGTATATCGCTGGTGGCGCCAATAGTTTTTATTAGTGGCTTGCTCAGTGGCATTATTTCATAAACGCCCTGCCGACCTGAATACCCCGTGTTACGGCAATCCAGACAGCCGCCGGGCTGATATATTTTACTTGGCATAGGGAGCTGATGGGACTGGACCAATTCCTCCCAGGCCTGTTGGTCTGGTGCCACCTCTACTCGGCAACTCAGGCACAGGGTACGCAGCAGGCGCTGAGCCATAATGCCATTGAGGGTTGCCCTGAGTAAATGAGCGGGCATACCCAGATCCAGGAGTCTACTTATGGCGGTGGGTGCATCATTGGTATGCAGGGTAGATAACACAAGATGTCCGGTAAGTGCAGCTTGAACAGCCATCTCGGCAGTCTCAGGGTCGCGAATTTCGCCCACCATAATAATATCCGGATCCTGACGCATCAGGGTGCGGATGCCTGCGGCAAAATCAAAGTCGATAGCAGGCTGTATCTGACTCTGGTTAAATTCATCGACTACCATCTCAATGGGGTCTTCTATGGTACTTACATTGACGGTTTCCTCCGCCAGGCTTTTTAAGGTGGAATACAGAGTGGTGGTATTACCCGAGCCTGTGGGGCCGGTGACCAAAACAATGCCGTGAGTGCGCAATGTCATGGCCCGCCAGTGAATATAATCCTGGTCTACCAGCCCCAGCTGTGTGAAGTTGCGTAACAA
>Ga0228606_1000053_pt1 | contig 47040 bp, 33 predicted proteins | sample 7DmetaG_FD_190066 | JGI IMG/M metagenome (GOLD analysis project Ga0228606, IMG submission 190066) | Seawater microbial communities from Monterey Bay, California, United States - 7D | ecosystem: Environmental > Aquatic > Marine > Coastal | place: USA: California | collected 2016-10-26 | reverse complement strand
AAGGATTTTGAGCAAAGTTAATTTTTCAAGCCACCCAATCATTTTTTCTCTCAAAGTAATTTTTCTATCTATATTTGCCGTCCCAATGGAAGCGGATGTGGTGAAATTGGTAGACACGCTAGTTTTAGGCACTAGTGCTTTATCGCGTGAAGGTTCGAGTCCTTTCATCCGCACCAACAAAGAGAAGCCCGGTTGCAATGCGATCGGGCTTTTTTGTTTATAACCCGATGCAAGCTTGCTTAGCGGAAGCAGAAAAACAAAAAAGCCCTGAGCTCGCAAAGCGAGACTGAGCTTTTCGTAGGCATGCAACCTATCAGAAGGCCGCCGCACATGCAGTGCATGGGTGGCAATCCTTTGCTAGATGGTTACCCTAAAATCTTCTTAAACCGATCCCTCTTCATCCAGCGGAATCCCTAAAACCTGATCGTCAGAAACCTGATCATACATGTCATAATAGACAAGCATGACGATCGGAATAATTGCGAGAAGTCCTATAAATAGGGTTAAAACCGTGAAAATTACCGTGAGTATACCCACGAGAAAAAAGGTGATAAAAATTCTCAGAAAGTTCGGCATGCTCACTTTAAAACTCCAAGTGATGCTTTCAAACAGATCACTACCGTCTATAGACGCCTTGTACGTTGAGAACATAAGTCCAATACTAAAGACCAACTGAATCAATCCTACCGCAATAAGTGTCCCACTACTTTCGCGCAGATCGATACCCATATCTTGAATCAACATGAGGATTTCATCCGGATCTTGAATCTGCCCTGAGGCCATATTAAAGAATTCATCCGGGAACATGATGACCGAAATCAAGCCGACTAAACTCGTTACTACACTGACTTGAAGCAGTGATTTTTGATTTACACGAAAGGCATCGAAAAAAGTGCTGAATTCTACGGCTTCGCCTAACTGGTCCTTGCGCGCTACATGCGCGTAACCCAGTGTAAGGAAGCTAGCCGCTACACCGGAGATGATGGACGATATCGCTAAAGTGGCTTTCGCCCCCCCAAGGAATCCAAACATTGTACCTACACCATTACCCACTGAGGAGATGAGGGTAAGAAGAACAAAGTAGACTACCGTAAAGGCAACGTAGAGTGCTGCTTGATTTTTAAATCGCAACCATCCTGCTTGAATGGCTTGTCCTGGGTTAATTTTATTCATGGTATTGCATTTTCTATGCTTAATTTGTGGAAAAATACAACACACGTTGAAAGTATACCGCTCCTTAGCCGAATTTAATACATTAGAATGCGCTGTCGCTACCACTGGGACATTTGACGGAGTGCACCTGGGCCATCAGAAAATAGTAAGTCAGTTGGTTCAAACCGCCCACAAAGTCGGGGGAGAAAGCGTTTTACTCACTTTTGACCCGCATCCGCGAGTGGTTTTACAGCCGGATGTTGAGCTCAAATTACTCTCGAGTATCGAAGAAAAAATTGAACTTTTTGAAAAAACCGGATTAGATCATCTGATCATACATCCGTTTAGTAAAGAGTTTTCGCGTACACCTTCATTAGAGTTCGTTCGTGAGATTCTCGTGAATACTATTGGCGTGAAGCACTTAGTGATTGGCTACGATCATCATTTCGGACGAAATAGAGAAGGTAGTTTCGAGCACCTTAAAGAATTTGGTCCAATTTACGGGTTCGAGGTCCAAGAAATTTCAGCTCTTGATGTGGAAAGTGTAAATGTGAGCAGTACCAAAATACGTCAAGCCTTACATCGCGGCGATGTTGGTTTAGCTGCTGAATATTTAGGGCACCCATTCACCTTAAGCGGCACTGTTATAGAAGGGGATCAAATAGGCCGTACAATAGGGTTCCCCACTGCCAATATCGGTCTTGATTTTATCCGAAAGTTGGTGCCCTCTGACGGTGTGTATTTCGGGTTCGTGCGCATGGACGGGCAAACCTTTAAAGCCATGGCCAACATCGGTCGTCGACCAACCGTCGGTGCTACACAACGCTCCGTCGAAGTACATATTCTCAATTTTGATGGGAATTTATACGGTAAACGCATCTGTTTTGAGGTCTCAAAAAAGTATAGGGAAGTCTATCATTTCAACACATTAGAAGATTTAAAACGACAGTTGTCAAAAGATCGGGATGCAGCGCAAAGGGAATTGGCATAAAATTTGGCATCTTTACAGCACTTAAAAAACCAATCATGAAAAAAATTGCATTATTCATCGTAGCTGCTGCTTCATTAGCCGCTTGTACGAAATGGGAAAACAAAAGCACCGAATTCAAGGTGACAGGCGTATGGACTGGAATCAATACGCAGATTAATATTCAAGCATTGCCATTCATAGACTCTTCGGATGTTCAAAATACGACTGCAATGGAAGCAAACTTCATGGAAGACGGAGGTCTAACCATCGATTCAGCGGGGACCCGCATGGATTCATTGGGTTGGGCGATCAAAAACGATACAATTCTTGTACTCAAAGGACTCGATCTTGGGATTGAAATCCCAGGTAGTGGCGGTGTTGGAGCCTCAAATGTAAACTTTGTGATTAAAACACTAGAACAAGACGCTTTTACCTTTAGAACAGACACTAACCTCACGGTTACTGTTCCTGGTGTGCCTATTCCATTATCAATAGATATCGCTCAAATCCAACGTTGGGGGAAATAACCCTCAGGTACAGATAAAAAGAAACCCGCCTCGTGCGGGTTTTTTTATGCCAATTTGCGCCAAAGCGCATCACTGAGCTGTTCTACTTTTTTACGGTCAAGCGACCAGTAATCACCGAAACCGAGCTTCGATTCGACAGTATCTTCACGCGCCTGCATTTTCATGCGTGCCGTGCAATGGTAAGAACGAATACCCGCTGACCACAAGTCATCTACAACTTCAGCGCTAACGCCTGATCCCGCTTGAATTTCAATACGCCCAGCTGCTTGCTCACACAACTGTTTCAAAGCGGGTAAACCATCCTTCACCGTGGGCAAAAAACCACTGGTCAATATGCGTTCAACGCCCAACTCAACAAGCAGCTCCATCGCAGCTTCTGGCCGCGCACAGGCATCAAAAGCACGATGAAACGTCATTCCCAATCCATAGTCCTGTGCAAATTGCGCCACTAATTCCACGAATTCGGCATCCACATTTCGACCTCCATCGAGCGCCCCAAAGACTATTCCTGAAGCACCACAATCACTTAAGATTTTAAGTTCCTCGAGCATCATGTGTTTTTCCAATCTATTGTAAATAAAATCCCCTGCACGCGGGCGCAACATGACATATACAGGAAGGTCGCTGACATCTACAGTCATTTCAATTTGAGCAGCGGAAGGAGTTAATCCGCCTTCATTGAGATTGCTGCACAGTTCTATTCTGTGAACACCCAAATCGATGAGCTGAGAGGCATGCCCAGGTTCCTCAATTGCGATTTCTATTTCAAATTGGTCGGCCATAAATCTGTATTTCATCCAAGAAGTGCCAAACAGGTTGTCCCGCTGCAGGATGGCTATCTGGCAATTTTTCGGTATTCGGTATCTCGAAATTAATCGAATTCGTTGGAGGAAAACCGCCCTCTGGTGCTAAGGTCATGGTATGAATGAACGTTCCTTCTTCATTGATACTCACATCTCTGTCCCACTGGTAACGCTCTACGACATCACTCTCCACATAAATATCCGCAAAAACTAATTTTGGGACAAGGATCCAGCTTAATCGGCTTTGAAGAAAATTAATTTTTACCGAATCAATCACATACTTCTCTTGCCAGCCAAAGTGCCCCCCGAAATGATCAGGTCCCAAATAGCCAACCCAATTTCCATCTCTATAATTCTCCGATCCCAACACTCCGTTAGCCAATGGAATATCCTTCGTACCCGTATAAGGCTCGGTGGGAGGACTGGTTAAACAACTGTGCGTAAGTAGCCCTTGGTGAACCGCAAAATCGTACTTCAATATCCGGCCCATGCTTCGCCCATCGCGTTGAGGCTGCACCTGCATAGAGTGAACGCCGAGACTAGAAAAAGTAGCGGTACTATCCGATAGTATGCCTGAAGGAGAACTTAGTTCGAGTTGTAGATTAGGAAAGGCCGGAGTTGCCGTTGCTCTCAACTCGAGCTTACCATTATAACTCTCGTTTGAAGAGGATAAAATAACCGGTACTTGTTCTACATCGTAACTGTACCCTAACACATCCAACATCGGATAATGAAGCTGGAGCCTTTGCCAGAAAGCGTCATAATTGCGTTTGGAAGGGTGCGACCACAAGACCTCAGCCATTGCAATACCACGAGGTAAGAATCGGCGGTCCAATGTTTCTACATCTGGAATGCGTTCTGACCATAAATTACATTCACCACCCAAAATATGTCCTGCATCCAACGGATCCAATCCTGAAGGTATAGGACTGTATGAATACACCTTTGGCACATCGATACTGCTTACTGGATAATCAAAGTAGGCATGTGATGTTGGACTCATGATGGCATCGTGACCTTGCTCTACGGCCTCAATGCCTCCTTCAAAACCACGCCAGCTCTGAACGGTTGCATTTGGACTCAATCCACCTTCAAGTATTTCATCCCAACCTATGATTTGCTTGCCCTTAGTGGCTAAATAATTTTCAATACGCGTATTGAACCAACCTTGCAAAGCCTCTTCGTTCTGCAAGCCCTCATCTTTTATTCGTTGCTGACATTTTGGACAATGCTCCCAGCGGTATTTTGGTGCTTCATCACCGCCAATGTGAATGTATTTTGAGGGGAAGATCTCACAAACATAGTCAAGCACATCCTCTAAAAACGCAAAGGTCCGCTCGTTTCCGGCACAGTAGATTTCTTTAAATACACCCCATTCCGTTGCTACTTCTACCGACTCACCCGTACAACCCAACTCTGGATAAGCAGCCACTGCCGCTTGACTGTGACCTGGTAATTCTATTTCTGGAATAACCTCAATCCCATAACCTTCTGCATAGGCTACCACTTCTTCTAAGTCTTTACGCGTATAGAATCCACCGTATACGCTATCTCCATGCATTCTGTAAGCAGCTACTTCGGCCAATTTCGGATACTTATCCATCGCCAGACGCCAGCCTTGATCCTCCGTCAAATGCCAGTGCAACACATTAAATTTATAAAGAGCCATGATGTCCAATTGACGCTTGACCTCATCGACCGTAAAGAAATGACGACACACATCCATAAGCACCCCGCGGTGACGGAATGCCGGGCGGTCGTCAATAACACTGTAAGGTAATTTTGCACCTTCCGTGACTGCATACGTTAACTGGCTTAAGGTGGCTCTAGCGCGGTGATCACCGTTTGGACCATGAGTTATGTGAATACCGTCATAATCAGATACAACACGGTACTGTTCTGAAGCCAAGTTAGAGTCAAACTCCATTTCCCAATCACTTTCATGTGGTGAAAGAAAATTGTACCCACTGCTATCGTGTAAACTATACGACGAAACTTCAGGAATAACCGCGTGCACATCCGCCCATGACAGCTGACGATCATTAACTTTAATGCTGGTCCACCAAAGTCTTCCAACAGCGCTAATAACAAATACTACAATTACTATACGCCACCAGCTGCGTTGGACATCTCTCTTTTTTACCCCCATGTCCTCATGTATTGAGCATCGACCATCTCATTGCGGTCTTTGGTACGCAAGGCATAGTTAAATCCATTGTAAACACTATATCCACCGTATTCTCCTTGCATATTCATTGCTAGAAACCCGACTTGCATCCCTTCTACACCCGGATGTTTTTTTAAAATTCGCTGGACAATATCGTAGCAAGCTTCCTCAGGCGAGGCGCCGCGACGCATAGATTCAACTACGGAGGCACAACCCGCTGTTCTGATCATGGCTTCACCCACACCTGTTGCCGTTGCACCACCGACATCACCGTCGATAAAAAGCCCTGCGCCTATAATGGGACTATCGCCTACACGTCCTCTTATTTTATAGGCCATGCCCGAAGTGGTGCAAGCACCAGCCATTCTTCCGCTGGCATCCAGGGCCAACATTCCGATGGTGTCGTGATTTTCGACGTTGACGCCAGTTTTATATTCAGATTTAACAAGCCACTCTTCATAGTCTTTTTGCACCGGTGGTACGGGCACTTCGAATGTTACTTTAGAAAAACCGTTCTCAAGCGCCCATTTCTGTGCACCCGCGCCAACAAGCATTACGTGGGGCGTTTTTTCCATGACCGCTCGAGCCACATCAATAGGGTGAATGATATCTTCCAAAAAGGCTACAGAACCACACCTGCTGTCGTGGTCCATTATACATGCATCCAAAGTGACATGACCGTCGCGGTCGGGCCGACCGCCTAAACCTACACTTCTATTATTCAAATCATTTTCAGTAACCGCAACACCTTTTTGCACCGCATCTAGTGCATCCCCACCCGATTCTAAGATTGACCACGCGCCTTGATTTGCTTCCATTCCATGAATCCACGTGCTGATTACTAATGGATTATCCTTGATGGATGGACCTGAATTTAAAGGTTGCGCGGCTGATTTCAAGGGGTTTATAGCAAGGCCCGCGCCTGCCAAGCTGAGATTTTTTAAAAATCTTCGTCTAGACATGCTTCTGTGTTTCTTTAAACTTACGCATTATTCCTAATTTGTAGACATGCGAAAATGGACCCAATTACTTGCCTTATTCATCGGGCTACAACTTTCTGCTCAAGAAGCGGAGTGGACTTCTATTAAAGACATCAATCCTTTTATTGGTTCCGGCGGCCACGGCCATACGCACCCGAGTGCACAGGCGCCCTTTGGGATGATACAATTAGGCCCAAATACCCGCTACGACGGGTGGGACGGCTGTGGAGGCTACCACTATACCGACAGTGCGATGTATGGGTTTTCGTGTACCCACCTCAGCGGTACAGGGGTCAGTGATTATGGCGATCTATTAATACTGCCCTATTCCTCTCGTACTAAAGAGGGCGATCATATTAAATTCTTCAAAGAAGACGAACATGCTCAGGCAGGATACTATGCTTGTATACTTGACGACGGCACACGTATCGAAGCTACGGCAGGGGATCGCACAGGAATCTTGAGAATCCGATTTGGTGAAGGCAGCGCACCTGGGATTATGGTTGATTTGAATTTCCGAGACCGAGTACTTAAAAAGTCGTTCGAAGCCACTGGAATTGGTGAATGGCAAGGAAGTAGAATTTCAGAAGGTTGGGCAAGAGAACAGCATTTTTATTTTGGAATGGACATCACTGCTAGGCCTGATACCGCTATTGAGATCAGCGATGGTATTTATTGGATTCCCATGCCAGATGGCGTAAAAGAAACCACTATTCGCATCGGGATCAGCGGTACTTCAGAGAAGGGTGCGTGGACAAATTATGTTTCAGAATTGACAGGTAAAAACTTTGAAAAGGTATTTGCTGAAACACAAGAGAAATGGGCGAAGGAATTGGCCAAAAGCAAGGTGAAAAGTGCCTCTGCAGATGACCGCGCTATTTTTGCTACCGCCCTGTATCATGCCTATTCTGTACCCAATTTATGGAGTGATGTAGACGGCAGTTACCGCGGTGCTGACGGCAAAATCTACACCGATACCGAGCATGCACATTATACAGTCTATTCACTATGGGACACCTATAGAACAGCGCACCCTTTATACACCATTACCCAACCTGAGCGTACGCAGGAGTTTATCTACGGTATGCTCGACATGTACAAGCAGCGCGGGCGTTTGCCTATATGGGAATTGGCCGGCAATGAGACCGATTGTATGATCGGCTACCACAGCGTGAGTGTACTCGCCGATGCCATTGCCAAAGGCTACCATACCGATACTGCCCTAACCCTGGAAGCCATGCGTGCCACGGCTGAGATGGATGTCTTCGGACTGGGCGCTTATCAAGAATCTGGGTTTTTGAGTATTGAGGACGAAAGCGAATCGGTCAGTAAAACACTCGAATATGCCTATGACGATGCATGTATCGCATGGACGGCCGAGCGTCTAGGGAACCTCGGAATGATGAGTAGCTACAAGCAACGCGCTTCAGCTTACCGCTCGCTCATCGATCCAGAAAGTGGCTTTGTGCGTCCACGGACCAATGGAGATTTCTTATCGCCTTATGCCCCACAAGAGGTGAATAATCACTTCACTGAGGCCAACGCTTATCAATACAGCTTTTCCCCGGTACATGATATAGAGGGATGGATGGAAGTATTGACGAATTTTAGAGCAGCCCGCGAAAATTGGAATGCGCTGCCGCGCAAAAAGCAAGCAATGGTTGTTAAAAGCAGGCACGATGTGCTTGAGGATTTGCTTGACGAACTGTTTACCGCACCGAGCGAAACTACGGGCAGAGAACAAGCGGACATCACAGGACTAATAGGTCAATACGCACACGGGAATGAACCTTCACACCACATTGCCTACCTCTACAATGCCACCAACAACCCGGGTAAAACGAGCTATTGGGTCAACGAAATACTGAACTCACAATACCAAAATGCCCCAAATGGATTGAGCGGTAACGAAGATTGTGGACAAATGAGTGCTTGGTACGTGATGGCCTCCATGGGACTATACCCGTTGGTACCCGGTCAGCCGCATTACCAGTTGAGCACCCCGAAATGGGACGAGATTCATTTAGAATTGGCCAATGAAAAATCTTTGGATATAGCGGCTAAAGGATCGGGACCTTACCTATCCAGCTATACCCTTGATGAAGCAGTAGCGCCGCACAACCAGCAGCGCTACGTAACTCACGAAACGCTGCTTGAAGGAGGTACTTGGGATGTGGAACGTAGCACAGACGAAGGACTTTGGAAGAACACACAACGCTATAAAACAAGCCTCAATAACCCTACGCCTCCTGCACCCATCATTCGTGTGAACAGAACCTTCTCGGGAAAAACACCAGTGGAAATTATACCCACCGGCAGCTATGATCTTTGGCGCTACGACCGCTTCGAAAACGTGAAATGGAAAAAGGACCGCAAGGGTCGAGAGCGCTTGGGCACGGCCTACGATAATGGTTTTGTTACGGCCATTACCCCGCATTACGGATACGGCAATCACATCGCAAAGGCGGTGTTCACGAAGAGAGACGACAACTACAGTGCGCGCTGGATACAAGGAACCCCAACCTCACAATACACCGCAGGCGGGGCCGAAGCAGCGGTCGATGGGATTCAGGGCGATACGGATTGGCGCAAGGGGCACTGGATCGGGATTCAAGGAGAGGATGCCATTTTAGAGATTTCCCTCAAAGAACCTAAATCAATAGACTCTATTTCAATAGGAGTATTAAAAGACATTCGAGCTTGGATTGCACTGCCCAATAGTGTCGCTGTGGAAGTGCTTTTTCAAGCGCAGGAACATTGGACCCGGCTTGGCACAAAGAACTTTGAATACAGAGCACTTTTTGAGGAGGAACCTGTTCGTCTTTCGTTATCCTATGAAACGAAAAGCGAAATTCCCGTTTCGAAAATTAGAGTACACTTTGAAAATGCGGGTGAACTTTTGCATTGGCACCCCGGAGCAGGGTACCCGAGTTACTTCTTTGTGGATGAAGTAAGACTGGAATAATTATTTAAATTCCGCCGAAATCTCACACACCGGAATGGGCAGCATTTTATGCTTATTCGCAGTATTGAATCGGTTATAAATGGTCATTACTTCGGCTTCACGTCCAGAGAAATCTAAAGCTGATTTTCCTGCCTCTTGCTGCGCCATCGCCCATTCAAGTTCAGGATAAGAGGCGCCGAGCTGATCTTCGTCGGTTCTATCATCACCCCACAATCCGTCCGTAGGTTTGGCATCTAAGATGCTATCGACTACGCCTAGATGACGCGCTAAAGCGAATACTTCCGTTTTTAATAGATCAGCAATAGGGCTCAGGTCTACCCCGCCGTCGCCATATTTAGTGTAGAAACCCACGCCAAAATCTTCCACTTTATTGCCGGTTCCTGCGACTAAAAGACCATTGGCTTGCCCGTGGTAATAAAGTGTGGACATGCGAAGGCGTGCACGGGAGTTGGCCAGAGAGAGGTCGTGATCCGCGCCGCCCGGCCTCATTGCAGCGACAAAGTGGTCGTATACCGGGGTAAGGTCTACCCGGGTGTGAGTTGTATTCGGGAAGTTAGCCGCGAGCCATGCCTGGTGCTCCTGGCCGCGCGAAGCTTGGTCGGGATGCTGGTGGATGGGCATTTCTAAGGTGAGTACTTCGAGGCCGGTGCGGGCACAAAGTGTGGAGGTGAGCGCGGAATCAATCCCGCCACTAACGCCTACAACAAACCCCTTCACGCCAGCGTTCTTTGCATAGCTTTTCAACCAATTTATAATATGATCTGCCGTTTCCTGTAATTTCATTGCTTTCCTCTTAATTTTGATCCTATGAAAGGCACCTATCAAATATACCTCTTCGCGCTAACCTTCGTTGTCGCTATCGGCTTCTTTATTCAACGGGGTTTTAACGGTTCGAGTTCATTATATCCGTTAGAAAAAATCGAAAATCACTCTTGGGATGTGCGCAGTTTTGATGAAGTGCTTTTTGGCGGAGATTCCCTTGACTTAAAAGAATTGACCACCAACTTTAACCCCTTTTTTGAATCCAACCCACTTCCGAATTTTTGGAAACAAGAGCGCAATAACTCAACCTTACGCGACCATTTTACAAACGTCCAAAATTTAATGGACAAGGATGCGATCGCCAAAGATTTAAATGCAATAAGTGTACGTGCAAATCGTCTTTTAGGTCAGCCATTGCCGGATCAATTGTTCTTTTACATCAGCGGTATCGATCTAGAATCGCCCTGCATCTATTTTCCAGGAGCGACTGAAGAGGATACAAAATATGCTTTTGTAGGCTTGGATAATTTCCTAGGAGCAGGCTACCCCGGGTACGAAGGGATTCCAGCATACCAAAGCGTATTATTACGTCAAAGTCAACTACCCGTGGCCTATGCCCACGCGTTATTAGCAACGCTATCACTAGAAAATTTTAACGACCCTACTTTAGTAGGCCAGATGGTCTATCACGGAAAAATTGCACTGGCCACCGAAGCCCTTACTGGGTATAGCATAGCCACAGGTGAAGTTTTAGGATACGGACCGGAAGAATGGAACTTTTTAGAAGCCAATGAATCGAATATTTGGGAAGTGATGGTGCGCGAAAAGCTACTTTTTTCTACGGATATGATGGTACGGCAACGGCTGTCAGAACCGGCACCGTTTTCAAAGCTTGGAACCTCGATGGACGTAGATATACCGGGAAGAGTTGCTCGATACATTGGGTATAAATTGGTCCAGAGTTATGCGGAGAACCACCGCGACATGAGTTTAAAAGAAATTATTAAAATTCGCGACGCGCAGAAGTTTTTACGCGACGCACAATACAAACCATAATGGCTGTACAGAAAGAGAGTGAAATCAGAATCACCGTTGGATTAGACGAAAATAAAATACCCGAGACCATTACATGGGATGCGACAGACGGCGGAGTATCAAATGAGCAGGCAAAAGCCCTAATGATGGGAGTCTGGGACGATAAAAATTCCGAATGCCTGCGTATTGATTTATGGACAAAGGACATGCTCATGGACGACATGAAACGCATGTATCACCAGACCTTTATTTCAATGGCAGACGGATATGAACGTGCTACGGAAGATACAGCCTTAGCAGCAGACATGCGTGACTTCGCGCGTTACTTTGGTGAAAAATCAGGTTTGATTTCTCCGGAGAAATAAGAACCGTACTGTTACAGTTTACGATACATCTCAGCGGTAATGCTTTTATTTACCTCATCAATGTAGCGCAATACCTCTTCACGACCAGACCTTCCTTCAGCTGAGGTCATGAATACTGGTGGCAAGGCTTCCCATTGCAATAAAAGTTTTTTCTTGTACTGGGCAATCTGCTTCATTAAGGACGAAGAGCCTAGTTTGTCAATTTTCGTGAAGACGATCGAAAAGGGTATCCCCTCCATACCACACCACTCCATGAATTCTAGATCTATTTTCTGTGGATCGTGACGACAATCTATCAAGACGAAAGTGTTGATTAAGTTGTCGCGCTTCTTAATATAGTTTGTGATCATTTCCTGGAAAATGGCTCGGTTCTTCTTTGAAGTTTTGGCGTAACCATAACCCGGTAAATCAACGAGATACCAGTTTTCATTCACTTCAAAGTGATTGATTAATTGGGTTTTTCCAGGACGCCCTGAAGTCTTTGCTAGGTCCTTACGTTGCATCAACATGTTGATCAACGAGCTCTTCCCAACATTCGACCTCCCAATGAAGGCAAACTCATTTTTGTTCGGCGCAGGGCACTCTTTGAGTTCTGTGGATGATTTTACGAATTCAGCACTGTTAATCTTCATAGTTCCTAGGATTGGCGTAAAGTTAGGCCAATTTAATGAGGTACCTCAAGAATCGCTATTCACAATCTTATTCACACTTGAATTTCACTTCTTCCCACTTCTTCCCACCGCTCTAGACAAGGGCTATCTACGAGTTTTGAATTTTTAACGCCAAAAGTTATTCACAATGTGTATGTTTGTGGGAAATCGTGGGACAAGAATTCTACTTTTGTAAGAGAGCAGTCAAAAACACATGTTAAACCTCATTGGAGTACACGAATGCAAGATGGATGCGAAGGGTCGCATCAGTCTCCCGGCAGCGCTGAAGAAGCAGCTGGCGCCGGAGATGCATGATGCATTTGTACTTAAAAGGAGTGTATTTAATAGTTGTTTGGAGTTGTATCCTATGCAGGAGTGGAATACGGTCATGAACAAGGTCAACACCTTGAACCGTTTTGTCAAAAAACACAATGATTTTATTCGACTTTTTACGGCAGGCGTCAAGCTTGTAGAATTGGACAGTGCATCCAGGGTGGGAATCAGTCCCGACTTGAAGGCATTTGCCAACCTTAGTAGTCAAATCGTTTTGAGCGCCCACAGCGGCATCATAGAGATTTGGGATAAGGGCGCGTATGAAAACGCCGTAAATGTAGATAGTGATGACTTTGGATTGCTCGCTGAAGAAGTAATGGGCGGAAAAAATCCAAGTCAGAATGAGCTACCATGATCCAGTTCTCTTAACGGAATGCCTTGAAGGTTTGCGCATCGATCCCACAGGATCGTATGTAGACGTAACCTTTGGCGGCGGTGGTCACAGTAAAGCCATTTTAGACCAATTAACGACCGGTACTCTTTATGCCTTCGACCAGGACCCCGACGCTAAAAACAACCTTCCCAACCATCCAAACCTTGTCTTTATCGCGGCGAATTTCCGCTACATAAAGAACCACCTCCGCCTGCACGGGGCTCGAAATGTAGACGGTATTCTTGCAGATCTCGGCGTCAGTTCGCACCAGTTTGATGAAGGATCTCGTGGATTTTCTATTCGATTCGACGGTCCGTTAGATATGCGAATGAATCCTGCAATTGGTATTTCAGTAGAAGAGGTTTTAGCCACTTACCAGGAGCAAGCACTCTACGATTTATTCAGAAAACATACGGACTTAAAAAGCCTCAAGCCGCTCGTTCATGCATTACTACTTGCACGTGTTCAATCGCCACTAAAAACGACGGCTGAATTACGTGAATTATGTGAACCGCTTGCACCACGCGGTGGATGGCACAAATACATAGCTCAGGTTTTTCAGGGCTTGCGCATGGAGGTCAATAAAGAGCTTGAAGTATTAGAAGACCTTTTGAACGGCTGTATAGATGTATTAGCGCCTGGTGGACGGCTTGTCGTGATGAGTTACCACAGCCTAGAAGACCGGATGGTCAAAAACTTTATCAAGGAGGGGAAGGCTACAGGACAGACGGAATCCGACTTTTTTGGTGTAAAACGACTCCCGTTCAAAGCCATCACCAGAAAACCCGTAGTGGCAACCGCAGAAGAAAACGCCAAAAACCCAAGAGCAACGAGTGCAAAACTGCGTATCGCAGAACGCTCAGAGCATGAATGGAACCGCGATGAGTAAGTGGAATAACATATCGTCAAAAATTGGGGCAACGCTGCGTATCAGTGATGAAGGCATCCTGCGTGCACTCCCTTTTGCGGCATGGTTAAGCCTTTTAGCACTAGTCTCCATATACACGAGTCATAGCGCAGACCGAAAGGTGCACGAAATAGAGAAGCTAAGTGAAGCCCGCCAAGAATTAGAAGCGGAATACACGGAAACAAAGGAAAAATTAACAGATCTCTCGCTGGAGAGTAAGGTATTGCGCAAAGCAAAAGAATTGGGACTTACCGCACCAACGGAGCGTGCAGATAAAATAGTTGTGGGAGAATGAGTGTCGAAATCGGACAAATAAAGAAAAGGATCACATGGATCAGCGCAGTCGTTTATGCGTTCTTCCTGATCATCCTCGTCCGATTATTCTATGTCGCTCTAGTCATGGGACCCGAACTTCGGGCACAGAGTCAAGAGCGGGTTATCGAACGCCGACCTATTGAAGCAAAAAGAGGGGACATCTACAGCGCCGACGGCAAAACGCTCGCTACCACCAAACCCGTCTACAACATCCATTTTGACGCGCTAACTGTGGAACCGACAGTCTTTAACAAGGATGTTAGTGAACTCAGTGAAAAATTAGCCATCCTCAATCCTAAGCGGAACGCAGCGCAATGGGAACGCTACCTCCGCAGTGAGCGGGATAAAAAACACCGCTACATTCCGCTAGCGGCAGATTTAAATTACAGCCAATTGCAACGCGTCAAATCCTACCCAATTCTCTCTCGCGGAACTTTTCAAGGCGGCTTAATTATTCAAGAAAAGCTTGAGCGCATTCAAATGGCTACCGACGTTCGATCTAGAACTATAGGTCGCGACAAAGACGGTGCGCAAGCCGGTCTTGAGGGTTACTACAGTAATTACCTACAAGGCAAGCCAGGAAACCGATTGATGCAAAAAATCACCGGTAACGACTGGAAGCCTCTTGATGATCCTCAAGCCGTGGAGCCTGTGGATGGATTCGATCTATTTACCACCATTGACACACGTATTCAGGATGTTGCTCAACAGAGTCTTCTTGCCCAATTAAAAAAATACGATGCAGATCACGGGACAGCAGTAGTCATGGAAGTCGCAACAGGACGCATCGTTGCAATGGCAAACCTAGGGCGCAATGCAGACAGTGTTTACAGTGAGCTACGAAACTACGCAGTCTGGGAACGTACGGAGCCAGGCTCAACCATTAAACTGCTCAGCGCCATGGCACTTCTCGAAACCGGAGTGGCCGATACCAGCGATAAGGTCAATACCGAAAACGGTGTAGTTACTATTTACGGTAAGAAGGTAAGAGACTCACGTAAGGGCGGTTACGGTACTATATCATTACGCAAAGCTTTTGAGGTAAGCTCGAATACAGGGATTGTAAAACTGGTTCAAGAGCATTTCGAACAGCATCCGGACGACTATGTCGATTTTCTTTACAGCCGGGGTTTTCACAAAAACACAGGTATTACCATTAAAGGTGAAAGCGCACCAAACATCCCCAAACCCAATGACGATCGCTGGTCTGGGATTTCACTTCCATGGATGGCATACGGTTACGGTGTAGAATTCACTCCACTCCAACTGTTGACGATCTACAATGCTGTCGCAAACAACGGCACCATGGTTAAGCCCCAGATCGTGGAACGCATCATGGATCACGGTCGGATCGTTGAGGACTTTGAAACCGCTGTTCTCAACCCTGCCATTTGCTCGCAAGAGGTAGTTGAAAAACTTCAAGCTATGCTTGAAGGTGCAGTAGCGTCGGGAACCGCAAAAAATATTTACGACGAACGCATACCCGTTGCTGGCAAAACCGGAACCTGTCAATTAAACTACTGGCGCGGAGGAAAAGACTATCAAAGCTCATTTGCAGGATATTTTCCAGCCAACGACCCAAAATACAGCTGTATTGTAGTGATCAACAAGCCTGACTACTACAAAGGATACTATGGAAACATCGTCGCCGGACCCGTATTTAAGGCCATCGCAGATGAAGTATACAGCCAATTGCCTGAAACCCCGACAACTTTAACCAGCGAGCAACTGATAGCCGCTCGAACCACTTCAGTCGCCGAAGACCGATTCGAACAAGCATTTCAAAAGAACTTCCTACCCAGCTTTAATGGACTCGACGCGCGCACATCGATGCGAATTATAGAGGGGCAAGGGCTTGCCGTTTCACTTGAAGGTACAGGTCGCGTAGTAAGACAAGAACCGGTACTAGGCACGCCACTCCACCAATGTTCCACCGTTAAACTAGTGTTGCGATGAAACTACTAAAAGACCTGCTTTACGGCGTTCGCATTCAAGAAATTGTAGGGAATACACAAATCGCTATTGAGCGTATTTGCTATGACAGTAGAAAGTCTAGTAAAAATGCCCTGTTTATCGCAATATCTGGAACACAGGTAGATGGTCATGATTTTATAGAAACCGCAATAGACCTTGGGGCTATTGCCGTATTGTGTGAAAAGATACCGGTAAAAACAAGAGACGGCATTCAATACATCCAGACTAAAGACAGTGCCTTTGCATTGAGTGCTGTCGCTTCGAATTGGTTTGGTAATCCAAGCGAAGAAATGAAAGTCATAGGCGTTACCGGCACGAACGGTAAAACTACGGTTGCTACCCTTCTTTTTGATCTGTTCAGTGCCCTTGAGGGTGAGCTTTGTGGACTATTAAGTACCATTTCAGTTCGTATTGGAAGAACAACCTTACCAGCGACACACACCACACCAGATGCATTGGCTGTTCAAGAGCACATGCGCGCGATGGTCGAGGCCGGAGTAAAATACTGCTTCATGGAAGTGAGCTCGCATGCGCTTGTACAACACCGGACTTCACATGTTGATTTCGACGTCGCCGTATTCACTAATATCACACGCGACCATTTGGATTACCACGGGGACATGAACGGTTATATAGCGGCAAAGAAACTGCTCTTTGACGGACTGAAATCGGAAGCTATTGCCCTTTTTAACGAGGATACCAAACACGGCTCTACAATGGTCAGCGCAACAAAGGCAAAAGTGAAGAGCTACGCATTGAAATTCCCTGCAGACTTTAAGGTTAAAATCTTAGAACGTCGGTTTGACGGAATGCTTTTGACGCTAAACGATCAAGAATGTTGGTCACGCATTTTAGGCGATTTCAACGCTTATAATTTGTGTGCATTGTATGCCGTCGGGGTAGAATTGGGCAAAGATCCACTTCAACTCCTTACCGCCATAAGCTTACTCAAACCGGTGGATGGTCGTTTCCAAACCATTCAAGGAAAAGACATCACTGCGGTGGTAGATTATGCGCATACTCCAGATGCACTTCAAAATGTCCTGAGCACAATCAATGACCTTAATCAAGGCCAAGGAAAAGTCATAACCGTAGTGGGCTGTGGTGGAAATAGGGACAAAGGAAAACGTCCTCAAATGGCGGCAATCGCAGCAAAAGAAAGCAATAAGGTGATACTCACCAGCGACAATCCGCGCAATGAAGAACCCGACACCATACTCGCTGAAATGGAGGCTGGATTAAGTCCTGATCAAAAAGCGCGCGTCTTGACGATAGAAGACCGCGCACAAGCCATAAAAAGTGCACTAATGCTAGCACAAGCAGGAGATATTATTCTTATCGCAGGCAAAGGGCACGAAAAATACCAGGAGATCAGAGGTGTGCGTACCCCTTTCGATGATGTCGAAGAGGTACAAAACTTCCTAAACCACTAAAATTATGCTGTACTACCTATTTACTTATTTAGACCAAGCCTACGACATCCCAGGAGCAGGTGTGTTTCAGTACATTACTTTCCGAGCCGCAATGGCGGTGATCACCTCCTTGATCATTTCAATGTTGTTTGGGAAACGTCTGATAGACAGACTACAACGCCTACAAGTGGGCGAAACCGTTCGTGACCTAGGCCTAGAAGGTCAAAATCAAAAAGCGGGTACACCAACAATGGGAGGAGTGATTATCATTTTGGCGATTGTGGTTCCCACACTACTCTGGGCAAAATTGGACAACATCTATATCTTATTGATGCTCATTTCTACGCTTTGGATGGGGGCTATTGGCTTTCTGGACGACTACATAAAGGTCTTCAAAAAAGATAAAAAAGGACTGCGCGGAATTTTCAAGGTCATCGGTCAAATTGTGCTAGGTATTATTGTAGGAAGTACGTTGTATTTCCACCCTGAAGTCACGATCAAAGAAAAGTTGCCTGTAGTAGAAACTGCCTCATGGGAGGCTGGTGAAGAAGCGCCTGCAGCGACTTATGGTGATGCGGTAAAGAGTTCGAAAACCACCCTGCCCTTTTTAAAAGATAATGAATTTGACTACGAAATCTTCACCCGATGGTTGGGGCCTACCGGATCGAATTGGACCTGGTTGGTGTACATTTTCGCGGTCATTTTTATCATTACAGCCGTCTCGAACGGCGCCAATTTAACCGACGGATTGGACGGATTAGCTACGGGTACCACCGCAATTGCCGGCACTGCTTTACTGGTACTGGCCTACGTCAGTGGCTCGATCGTCTTCTCAAGCTACCTCAACATTATGTACATCCCTAATTCCGGGGAACTTGTGATTTTCACTGCAGCATTTATCGGAGCCGCTATCGGATTCCTATGGTACAATAGTTTCCCGGCACAAGTCTTTATGGGCGACACAGGATCACTAGCTATAGGGGCAATTATAGCCGTCATAGCACTGGCCGTGCGTAAAGAATTCTTATTGCCCATTATCGCGGGTGTTTTCTTAGCAGAAAACGTGAGTGTAATTCTGCAAGTGAGCTATTTCAAATACACGAAGAAGAAGCACGGGGAAGGCCGTCGAATTTTCTTGATGAGCCCACTACACCACCACTACCAAAAGAAAGGATTTCCAGAGACCAAAATTGTTACGCGATTCTGGATTGTAGGCATCATGCTCGCCGTATTAGCCATTGCAACCCTAAAGCTCAGATAAGTTGAATCATCCGTATCCAAATATCGCCATACTTGGTGCCGGCATAAGCGGTATGGGTGCAGCGCAATTAGCGTATGTACTGGGTATTCCTGCATTTCTCAGTGACGCAAAAGCCCTTTCTGAGAAGGATAAAAAGCAGTTGAACCAGTGGGGTATAGACTATGAGGAAAATGGTCACAATGTAGGCCGATTAAATGATGCAGCTGCCGTCATAAAAAGCCCTGGCATTCCACATACGGCTCCAATTATAAAGGCTCTTAAGTCTGAGGGATCCGTCATTTTGGGTGAAGTAGACTGGGCCGCCCACTACACTACCGCAAAGCTTATAGGAGTCACAGGAAGTAATGGTAAAACCACTACCGCAACCTTGTGTCACCACATTATGGCAGCTGAAATGGATGCCGTTTTAGCGGGAAATATTGGTCAGAGTTTAGCCGGTGCGCTGGCGAATCGAATGCAGAACACAGAGCCCGATCCTGAAGTAGTGATTTTAGAGTTGAGCAGTTTCCAACTAGACGATGTATTCGAACTAAAATTGGACCAAGGCATACTGACAAACATCACTCCCGACCACCTCGACCGCTACGAATACGATTTAAAAAAATATGCGGCCAGTAAAATGCAATTGGCCACCTATACCTCAGGGCAATTCATCTTCTGCGACGATGACCCCATTACGAATACAGCATTAGAAGAATGGCTGCAAAAGCATCCCAACCCTCCCACGCTATTGGCCTATGGAACAGATACACCAGCAGGCCCACACAGAACAACAACGAAAGAAAACAACACAATAACCATTCAACTAAATAACGAAGCAATGACTATTGAAGAACTCGCTTTACAAGGAAAGCACAACATGTACAACAGTATGGCCGCTGGATTAAGCAGCCGCTTGATGAACATAAGAAAAGAAACCGTTCGCAAACAACTATCGACTTTCGATTCGCTAGAGCATCGTTTGGAAAGCATTTTGAACATCAGCGGTGTGGAATACATCAACGACAGCAAAGCAACAAATGTGAACGCCACGTATTACGCCTTAGAGTGCCAGAGCAAACCTGTGGTTTGGATCGTTGGCGGTGTGGATAAAGGAAATGATTACGCTGAGTTGCTCCAGCTCGTTCAAGGAAAAGTAAAAGGCATCGTTGCCTTAGGCCTCGATAATGAGAAAATCAAAGCAGCTTTTGGAGAAGTTTCAGCCTTCGCCGAAGCAGAAACGATGAAAGATGCGGTTCGCGCAGCATCAAAAATGGCGGACAAAGGAGATGTTGTGTTGCTCAGCCCTTGCTGCGCCTCATTCGACCTCTTCGAAAACTATGAAGACCGCGGACGCCAATTCAAAAACGCAGTACGCATGCTCTAACACAGAATAGGTGAATACAGTCCAGAAATATCTAAAAGGGGACCAATTCCTTTGGGGCCTCATCCTACTGCTCATGCTAGTGAGTTTCTTGCCCATCTATAGTGCGAGTAGCTCCCTTGCGTATAAATTCAGCGGTGGCAATACGTTTAGATTTTTAACCAGACACCTCATTCATTTAGTCCTGGGCGGCTTCTTTTTATACAGCGTACACCGATTAAACTTCAGAATCATCGGTAAATTTTCGATCATCATACTGCCCGCAGCCATCGTCCTCCTCATGGTCACCTTATTCCAAGGAACTACTATGGGAGGCGCAAATGCGGCACGTTGGGTACGTATTCCGGTTCTAAACATGAGTTTTCAAACCTCAGCTTTTGCTTCGTTAGCGCTGCTGGTTTGGCTTGCCAGGTGGTTGGCAAAACCCCGAGACTTCGCCTTGTTTAAAAGCTTGTATTACCCGCTAGGTGCTATTGCTCTTACGCTTATTTTTATTTTACCTGCCGATTTCTCTACAACCGCTATCATATTCGGGATGACCTTCATTCTAATGATTGCAGCCGGCGTACCGTGGAAACATTTAGGAAAAATCATCGGTATTGGAGCGGCAGTCCTCACTCTTTTCATCTTAATAGTTCTTGCCTTCCCTGGAATTTCAAACCGGGTAGATACCTGGAAATCACGCATAGTCAACTTCGGGACGACGGATTCCGACGCTTCTTACCAAACAGACCTTGCAAAAATGGCCATTGCAGAGGGACAACTCTTTGGCAAGGGACCTGGAAAAAGTGTGCAAAAAAACTTCCTACCCCAATCCAATTCGGATTTTGTTTTTGCCGTCATCACAGAAGAATACGGTCTTATCGGCGCAAGCGGTGTGGTGCTTCTGTACATGGCACTTTTTCGACGCTTTGTGAGAATTGCGCGACGCGCCCATACCAAATTTGGCACATTACTTGTCTTAGCGGCGGCCTCTGGAATGATCTTGCAAACCCTGGTCAATATGGGTGTAGCTACCAACCTCATGCCCGTCACGGGACAAACGCTCCCCTTCTTAAGCGCGGGAGGTTCTTCCATATGGATGACTTGTATCGCTCTGGGTATAATATTAAGCGTCAGCCATACTGATGTCAAAAAGATCGTCGGCAAAAACGCACAAAGCCAAGAAGAACACGAAAACGCTGAAGCCCATGTCTAAAAGTTTTATCATTAGCGGTGGCGGAACCGGAGGACACATTTTCCCGGCGTTAAGTATTGCCAATGGACTCAGAGCGCAGTATCCAGATGCCGAAATCCATTTTATAGGCGCTAAAGGCAAGATGGAAATGACGAGAGTACCGGACGCTGGATATAAAATTACGGGGGTGCCCATCGCGGGAATTAATCGTCAAAAACCATGGAAGAGCTGGAGTGTTCCATTCAAACTGGTATACGCGCTGTGGCTCTGTCGCAAGATTTTAAAAACCCGTAAACCCGATGCAGTTATTGGTACAGGCGGCTATGCAAGTGGGCCGGCATTATTCATGGCACAACGCATGGGCATTCCTACTATTGTTCAAGAGCAAAATAGCTTCGCCGGGGTAACGAATATCAAATTAGGCGCAAAGGCAAAAGCCATTTGCACTGCCTATAAAAATGCAAAGCGGTTCTTTCCCTCTGGTAAAGTACACCTTACAGGCAATCCCGTACGTGAAGCATTTACGAATCCACTCCCGATGCAAAGCGAGTGTAAAAAGAAATTAGGACTTGACGCGCAGCGGCCAACACTACTCATTTTAGGTGGAAGTCTAGGTGCTCGAGCCGTCAACCAACAAATGGAGAAGAGTCTTCCCGCTTTACTGCAACAAGGCTGGCAAATCTTTTGGCAGTGTGGGAAACTGTATGAAAATGAATACGTGTCGTTTACTTCTGAGACGGTGAAAGTACATGCATTTATTGATGATATGGCTACAGCTTATGCCGCGGCCGATGCGATTGTAAGTCGCGCAGGAGCAGGCACTTTAAGTGAACTCTGTTTGATCGGTAAAGCTGCAGTGCTCATTCCAAGCCCGAACGTCGCGGAAGACCATCAGACGCATAATGCGCGTGCGTTGAGCGAAAAAGGTGCGGCAGTGCTCATTCCAGAAATAGAATTGGACCAGCGCTTTACTATTGAACTGGAAGCGCTCTATCAAAACACCAAGCGTAGGGACCGGTTAGGCGAGAACATTAAGAAGCTTGCCCTCCCCAGAGCGACCCAAGATATATGTACCCTGATTAGCGAATTGATTGCGTGATAAAAAAACACTCACATATCGTTTTTATTGGGATCGGCGGGATCGGTATGAGCGCTTTGGCACGTCATTTTCTGCATCAAAACATCCCCGTTTTCGGTTTTGACCGCACAAAAACTGCCCTTACCGAGGCATTAGCAAAGGAAGGTGCAATCCTTTGCTACACCGAAGATGTAGCTGCATATCCTGGTTGGCCGGAAGCAGAAACTACGGTTATTTATACTCCAGCAATTGCATCGACACATCCATGGCGCTTGTTTTTTAAGACCTATAAACCCATCAAACGCGCAGCCGCATTAGGACAACTCACTAAGGGATACAAAACGCTTGCTGTCGCTGGAACACACGGAAAAACCAGTACCAGTGCAATACTCACGCACCTTTTATCGTCGGCCGGATTAGACCCCACGGCGTTTATCGGGGGAATCTTAAGCGCATCTGGTACTAATTACAGGTTGGGTAATGGCCCGTGGATGATTGTCGAGGCCGATGAATTTGACAGATCCTTCCTTCACCTTCATCCAACCGCTGCGGCCATAACAACTGCCGATGCGGACCATCTAGATATTTACGACGACGAAACTGATCTGAATAACACCTTCGATGCCTTCATACAACAGGTCGAAGGGCCAACATTTACCGGGACAAGCTTAAGGAGAACTACGGCTGTTGGCAGTACAGGTAACCACTCCTTTGCTACGAATATTCGCGCAAATCAAGGTGCCTATTCGTTTACCCTTCATCTCGGAAATGACCACTGTGAGACAAATCTTTTCATGCCGGGTAAACACAACGTCTACAATGCTGTCCTTGCTGCTGCACTTGCACATCATGCAGGAGTTTCTCTAGTACAGATTGCAGCGGCCCTCCCAACCTTTGAAGGGATACAGCGCAGGTTTGAATACCACCTGAAAGGAAAGACTACGCTCATAGAAGACTACGCCCACCATCCAACGGAGCTCAAAGCACTGATCGATAGCGTGGACGAAATGTACCCTGAAAAGAACATACTGCTGTGCTTTCAACCCCATTTATACAGCCGCACGCGCGATTTCTTTGACGGATTTGTAACGCAACTCAAACGTGTACATCGTTGCATTCTTTTACCTATTTACGCCGCACGGGAGCACCCCATTGAAGGTATAGATTCTACTGCTTTAGCAACTCAAATACCTGGTGCCAAAACCTGCAATTTAGGGGCACTCCACGAGGCAGTGCGTAAAGAAAAGTGTGCTGTGGTTCTGGTTGTGGGCGCAGGTGATATTGGCGACACCATACCCCAATTAAAAGCTGTTTTACGATGAAAAAGAAACGACTTTTATATTCCGCCTTAAGTATCATCTTCAGTACAGGACTGATTTTCAGCGTTGTGCTGAGCATGCAGCACTGGAAAAATGCAACCTTTAATACAATCGAAATAGGGTTTCAACATCCTGATAATCAGGCGCTTGTTGTTCGCCCCGAAGTGTTACCGCTGATCGATGATTTTTTAAGCGCACAGCCCGATTCTAGTGCGCTGAAGACCCCTACATTTTTGTTAGAAACCTCTTTGGAAGCCCTGCCGTACGTGGCCGATGCACAGGTATATTGGAATTTAAATCAGTCTTTGGTCGTAAACGTGGTTTCAAAGCAAGCGAAGGCGAAAGTCTTCATGAATGATGAACCGTTTTTGCTTACGGAAGCGCATGAGCTTCTACCGGCACCGAGACAGACACCACTGGACTTACCCATTATCACAGGGGTGAAAGACAGTGCAAATGCCGCTAAAGCCGGTCTACTTTTAGACGAAGTGATTGCCAGCCCTGCATTCACTTTTGACGGCCTAGCACAAATGGAGGTAAACGCGTCGCATGTAGTGCTTATTCCTCAAGGATATGCGCACCACATCACAGCAAATACCGGCAATGAATTAGCTGGTGATCTACGAAAGTTGAGCGCCTTCTATGCCGCTAAACCGACAGAAGAACTTGAAGAAATAAAAAGCATTGACTTGCGATATAAAAACCAAGTAGTAAGCAAAACGAGATGACACAAAACGCCCCTTTAGCAGTAGGTCTGGACATCGGAACCACTAAAATTGTAGCTGTGGTGGGCCGATTAAACGAGCACCGTAAGATTGAAGTCTTGGGTATTGGAAAAAGTAAGAGCCTCGGTGTCCAACGCGGGGTGGTGGCGAACATTACGCTCACCATTGAAAGCATTCAAGCCGCGGTAAAAATGGCCGAAGAAAATTCTGGCCTGAAAATCACAGAGGTCATGGTAGGTATTGCCGGACAACACATCCGATCAATGCAGCATTCCGACTACATCATGCGCGAAGATGCTGAAGCCATTATCAATGTCGAGGATCTCGCTTCCTTGCAAAAAAACGTACACAATCTTGTGATGATGCCTGGGGAGCAAATCTTACATGCGCTGCCGCAAGAATACAAGGTGGATGGCGATGCCAACATCGTGAATCCACAGGGTATGTACGGATCGCGATTGGAAGCAAATTTTCACATCGTCGTTGGTCAGATTGCTTCCATAAAAAACATCGCGCGTTGTGTAGAGCAGAGTGAACTCAAAGTAGGTGACATTACGCTTGAACCACTAGCTTCAGCCGCCGCAGTTCTTGCAGAAGAAGAAAAAGATGCAGGTGTAGTCCTTGTCGATATCGGCGGTGGCACTACAGATATTGCCATTTTCAAAGACCAGATCATTCGCCATACTGCAGTAATCCCTTTTGGCGGTAAAGTCATTACGGAAGACATCAAAGAAGGTTGCGAAATTATAGAGAAACAAGCGGAGACATTGAAAGTGAAGTTTGGCTCTGCATGGCCTGGAGAGAATAAAGACAATGAGATTGTCAGCATTCCTGGATTGCGCGGAAGACCGCCAAAAGAAATCAGCCTAAAAACATTGTCGAAGATTATCAATGCACGCGTTCGTGAAATTATGGAAAGTGTCATTGCAGAAATCCGCAATTACCAGCAAAACGATCCACGAAAGCGACTTATCGGCGGCATTGTGCTCACCGGAGGAGGTTCGCAGTTGAAACACATGAGCCAATTGGTCGAATATCTAACCGGTATGCCGACGCGCATAGGTTACCCGAACGAGCATTTAGCAAGTGGTTACGTGAAGGAATTGGCCTCACCCGTTTATGCAACTTCCATAGGTTTGTTGAGTATGGCGCTAGAATCGCAGGACCATCCCATGGCTTACGACCCTAGAGAAACCGAGCAGCCAATCGTTCCTGAAACTCCTGAGGAACAAGCAGAAAAATCCATCGAAGAAGTTGAAGGTGCGCCCGACCAAACAGGCAGTACACAAGCCGCGCCACGTAAAGATCCTTTCTGGAAAGGCTTTATGAACAACCTCAAAGAATGGCTAGAAAACGACGAAGACATAGAATAACCGAACAACCATGATAGAAGACGGAATTCAATTCAACCTTCCTAAAAACAGAAGCTCAGTCATCAAGGTAATTGGTGTCGGAGGCGGAGGCTCCAACGCAGTCAATCACATGAAAAATGTGGGCGTGAATGGTGTAGACTTTATTATCTGTAACACAGATGCACAAGCACTTTACCACAGTCCTGTCGCGAATAAGGTCCAATTAGGCGCTTCACTTACGGAAGGGCTTGGTGCTGGAGCAGATCCTGAGATTGGCCGCAGTGCGGCAGAAGAAAGTATTCAAGAGATTCAAAACATACTTGAAACTGGTACTAAGATGTGCTTCATCACTGCCGGTATGGGCGGTGGCACAGGTACAGGAGCCGCACCTATCATCGCCAAAGCCGCGCGTGAAATGGGTATACTCACTGTAGGTATTGTTACCGCGCCTTTCTCTTTCGAAGGGAAAATGAGAGCAGACCAAGCGGAGGAAGGAATAAAAGCCATGCGTGATGCAGTGGACAGCCTTATTGTCATCAACAATGACAAACTGCGCCAAGTATATGGTGATTTAGGATTTAGGAATGCGTTTAGCAAAGCCGATGAGGTTTTGGCCGGTGCAGCTAAAGGAATAGCCGAAGTCATCACCAACCACTACACGCAAAACATTGACCTGCGCGATGCAAAAACCGTTCTTGAAAATAGCGGATCGGCACTGTTTGGAACCGGTGAAGGTGAAGGTACTGGAAGAGCAGCAGCAGCTGTAGGTGCTGCTTTAGACTCGCCACTATTAAATGACAACCACATTAAAGGCGCTAAAAACGTCCTGTTATTATTGACCTCCGGAGATAGCGAACAAGAAGTTACTATTGACGAAATAGGTGAAATCACAGACCATATTCAACGCGAGGCAGGTGGCAATGCGAATGTAATTATGGGAATTGGCTCCAGTGAAGAATCTGGGAGCCGAATCACGTGTACCATCATTGCCACGGGATTCCCGACTGGAACACAAGTACTGCCGTCCGATAAACCGGAAGTGGTAAAGTATAAATTAGACGCTCACGAAACAGAGGAGGTTGCTGTTGCAGCACAACCAACCGGCGAAACAATACCTGATTCACAAAATTCGGAACGAGTTATCATGGAACTCGGTGCGGTTGAAGATGAGGTAGAGCCCTTAGACACGGCAGCAGCAGCGCCAGTTGAGGCTCATTTAGAGCCAGTTGCAGAAATCAATGAAACTGAGAATACCATTGAGGCAGAAACAGAGGGTTTTCCGCAACTACCCGATGAAGATATCGATGCCACCTTTGAGCAGACACTAGAGGACGATACTCAAACGATCGAGGAGGAAACGCCGACAGTCCATGTCTTAGAATGGGATATGGAAGATGAATCTGAGGAAGGTGCTATCGTGAAAGAGGAAGCAGTAGACGAAGCTGAATTTGCGGATGAAGAGCCGTCGGAAGCTGCGGAATCACCTGCACTTGCCGGGGGTTGGGATCTATTCACTCAAGACGAATCGGTCGAAGAAGAAATGGAATTGACCTTTGTCGATGAGGATGAACCTGAAGAAATTCTTACACAGGAAGACACTACTGTAGAAGCGCATATTGAAGAAGAATTTGATGCACCTGCTCCACCAAAAATGGAGCGTACTGTTTTGAATTCTGAAGCGCAAATAACTGAAGACCTACTGGATGACGCAGCTTCAGAAAGCCCTAAGAGTGAAGATTCTTCTTTCGAAGACGTTCAATCGATTGGCGAAGAGCGCAGGTTTACCCTAGAAGATATTGACGGTGATGGTTTTACACTTGAAATGGAAGACCTAGAGTCACCGGAAGCTCATCAAGATTCGAATGAAGGAATTGAAGATACGCAATACGACCCTTTTGATTTAAGCTTGAGTGAAATGCCTGAACTCAAGCAAAAAGCAGAACAAGAGAGCGTCGAGGGCAGTTTTACTTTGGTTAGCAATGAATTTGAATTAGAACCTCAAATCAATAATCCAACCGCGGAAGTAGGTACGCTTAGTTCTGAAGATCCAACCCTGCATTTTCAATTAAAAGAAAGTGAAGTGCCAGCGGTTAAAGAAACAAGCGAGGAAGGAACTGATTTTGATATGGACCAGCCGTTGAGTCAAATGCCAAAGCGCACGCTCAGCGATTTACCGCCTAAAATTCAAGATCGTATGTCTCGCTTACAATCGTTCCAATACCAGTTCAAAGCGAATCTCCAGAACCTGAGTGAAACAGAAAGAGTTCCAGCATATATGCGCCAGGGTATGGAGGTCGATTTAGACCATAAAAGCAGTGAACAACCCTCTAATATTGGCGTTGATAACGATGGGAACATTAGAACAAATAATTCATTCTTACACGATAACGTAGATTAATCATGTCCTTAGAAGCACTCGTCATGACCGATTTAAAATCGGCAATGAAAGCGAAAGACCGCGTCGCGCTGGAAGCCCTTCGCGCTATAAAAACAGCCATACTTAATGAAAAAACTGCTGCCGGCGCGGGAGAAATGTCGGAAGCTGATGAAATGAAGTTGTTGACAAAACTAAGGAAGCAACGTGTAGAGAGCGCTACCATTTTTAGAGAACAAAACCGCGCAGATCTTGCTGAACCCGAAGAGGCTCAGTTAGCGATTATCGAACGTTATTTACCCGAGATGCTCTCAGATGCTGAGATCGAAGCTAAAGTTGAGGAAATAATTGCAGCTGTAGGTGCGTCATCCATGGCGGACATGGGCAAAGTTATGGGACAGGCATCCGCAGCGATGGCAGGTCAAGCTGACGGAAAAGTGATCAGTGGATTTGTGCGGAAACACCTCGCTTAAATAGATCTATAGTAATTACAATAAGCCCGGCTTTTGCTGGGCTTTTTTCGTTAAATTTGGGTCCATCAAAAAATAAAGTTGTGAGGGTATCTTTTCTTTTGGTATTGAGCATTTTAACACTGAACAGTGTTGCGCAAGATCGTACCCTTCGTCTCATGACTTACAATCTTCTGAACTACCGTAATACCACTTCGTATTGCACGGGTTCAAATAATAGCTCCAGCAACAAAGAAGGACATTTAGAAACTATCATTAGCGAAATTGAACCGCATTTGGTGGTAATGAACGAAATAGGCAGCAACCCAAACAACCTGACTTACCTTCTTAATAATGCCTTCAATACCGGTTCCGCCACGAACTGGGCCATGGCAAATCATGTGCACAACGGTTTTTCAACTCTCGTCAATGGTGTCGCATACCGCAGCGATGTTTTGGGCATCACGAACCAGTGGGCGATCACGAAAGATGCCGATAATAATGCTTTAGTTCGAGCGATTGATATTGTTCGATTCTATTATAAAGATGCTTTACTGCAAGGCAATAGCGATACCGTAACTTTCGTCGTTATTGGCGCACACTTTAAAGCAGGTAACACTTCCTCTGACGCTACACAACGAAATAAAGCGGCCTCAGCGATAGTTGACTGGATAGACGCGCGCAATTTTGAGAACGTCTTCTTATTGGGCGATCTCAATACCTATTCTAGCAACGAATCTTCTTTTCAAAGCCTTATTGGAGGAAATACCTTTCGGTTTGAGGACCCCATTACTTCGAACGGAAACTGGCACAACAACAGTAGCTTCGCTTCCATACATACCCAAAGTACCCGTACTTCAGGGAATTGCCATTCGGGAGGCGGCTTAGACGATCGGTTTGACCACATTCTCTGTTCAGAGGAGGTTATTGAGGGTGATGCGCAAATCACCTATGCGCCAAACAGCTATTACGCCGTAGGAAATGACGGGAATCATTTTAATAATGCGATTAATTCCGGGACAAATTACAGCGTAAGCAGCGCCGTATTGAGCGCACTATATGCCTTGAGCGACCATCTCCCTGTGATTGTAGATATTGAGATTGAAGGGCAACAATTAGCGATAGCATCGCATGAAGGGAATTGGAATTTACCTAACCCTATGCCCACGGGGGCAACATTAACGCTACCGGAGCAAAGTCAATTATTCATCAGCACGCTCGCAGGACAAGAATTGTTTGAAACCTCCGAAACTACCTTTACGGTACCCTTACTACCAAGGGGTACTTACCTTCTTCGTTTAGAGACTATGAACGGTCACACCACGCGTAAAATCATTTTTTAATGCATCACAGAATCCTCCTTCTTCTCGCCCTTTTGTGTAGCGTTTTTACGCAGGCACAAAACTTCGAAGAGTTTCAAACTACGCAGGCGAATGTTCGACTTTCGGCAACAAATGCGGGGACTTTTGGAAATGCATTTAGAGGTTATAAAGACGGATCCGGTACGCCGTCATTAGAATATCCAGCGGGATCGGGTATTGAACATTTATTTGAAGGTGGTATTTGGATTGGAGGAACAGCAAACGGGGTCATACGTGTCAGTACCTCCGCATATGATTCACCGCAAGGGTATGCGCCTGGGCGCGGCGGCTTCGAATTTAACCCAGTGCCGGGGATGCCTGTAAAAGAAATGAGCAGTCTTAAAACGTCTCCAAAGTTTAATTCCTCTGCTATTTCTCATCAAGATTTTATTGCCAATTTTTCTGACTCAACCTTATTAGTACCGGGAACATCTATTCCGATCAACAATCACATCAACCCGATGGATATCGTTGCAGAAATGCGCCTTTTGAATTGGAACTATAGCTTTTCAGATTTCATGGCCATGTGTTCATTAACCATCTACAATACGGGAGACCAAAGCTTCGATGACCTCTACATAGGTCTATGGAACAACACGGTGGTTCGAAACGTAAATATCACTCCAGCTGGCGCTGGAGGTGCATCTTTCTATTCACAAGGCGGTAACGGGTTTGTAGATAGTTTAAACCTCGCCTATTGTTACGATGCCACAGGTGACGAAGGGTTTACCGATAGTTATGTGGGTCAAGTCTTTTTAGGAGGTGAAGACAAGCAAGGGTTTCGTCACCCTCGAACCGATTCTAGTTTCCGTGTAAATTACAATGCATGGGTATTCAATAACAGTGGTCAAAGCACCTTCTTTTTTCCTACTACAGATCAGCAACGCTATCAGAAAATGGTCGATGGCTTCAATCATAATCCTTGCTGGGAAAACCCGGCTGCTGCGGGTTGCGTGAGTACTTTGGATGTAGATCTACAGGACGAACTCAATAAAATTGGAAACCGTTCCGATCTTATTTCAGCAGGGCCATTTAGCGCTTTTGCACCGGGGGATACCATTAACATCGCATTTGCTTTTGTCGTGGCTAAAAAGATTGAAGATGGAAATCCCAATGCTCAAAACAATGCAGTGCAACGCGGTGGGTTGCTTAGCGCAGCGAATTGGGCACAAACCACTTACAATGGCGAAGACGGTAACTTCAACGGGATCCTAGATCCGGGAGAAGACAAAGATGGCGACGGAGAAATCACACGCTTCATTCTTCCTACACCACCCGCCATTCCATATTCACGAGTGGAAGCTGGTGAAAACAGCGCTACCATTTACTGGGCCAGCAATAGTGTCACAAGCGTCGACCCAATCTCCAAAAAACAAGATTTTGAAGGATTCAACATCTACGCCACTAGTACGGGATTTGATGTGTTCGCAACTCCAAATCTTGCTGAAGACTTGAGCCTAGTCGCGTCGTTTGACAGTACAGGCAACATTTATGGAATGAATAATGGGTTTACACCGGTATTGCTTCCCACACCTAAAGAATTCGAGAACGATACAGTGGTTTATGACTATGCCTACACCCTTTCTCCATTGCCCAACGGATGGCAAACAGCAATGGCTGTGACTGCTTTTGATAAAGGCGATCTAAACTCAGGGTTAGAAAGTCTTGAAAGTTCTGCGCTTGCAAACGTCACTCGCGTCTTTCCGGGTACAGAAGCTGCCGACGAAGAAGATCGTCCGTATGCTTATCCTAACCCCTATTACCTTAGTGCGGGATGGGAAGGACAGAGTAATTTTCAAGAAGAAAGTCGAAAAATCATTTTTGCCAACTTACCCGCACACTGCCAGATCACCATTACCACGGCTGCAGGCGATTTGATCGACACCTTTGAGCATACTCCTGATTACAACGGCTCAGACACCCGGTGGTTTAGAACTTTCGGATCAGAAAATCCGGATCAAAACACATTCTCAGGAGGCGAACATGCCTGGGATTTATTATCAAAAGAAAGTCAGATCATCGCTCGAGGTACTTACCTCTTGCATGTTCAAGATTTAGAAACTGGAAAACTAACTACAGAACCCTTTATAATAGTTAAGTAATGAGAAAATATCTACTCACTTTTTTAGTTGCTGCTTTTGCTTCAACTGCCTTTGGTCAATCCTACGTTAGCATTAGTGCAATAAACGACGTATCTGCTAGCGATCTAGCCGCATGTAACGACACTTCGGCCTACCTCGGGCAAACCATTATAACACGCGGCGTTGTTGTTACTCCAGGATGGGCTACGGAAGTCGCCTCAGGTTCCGTGACTGGTGGACAGCGTCCGTTCATTTTTATTCAAGACACTGCAGTGGGTGGACAAAGTTCGCCTTGGGCAGGAATTGAAGTTATGGGTGTTTATTCAGCCTCAAACGGATCACTTCAAGTGCCTTCCACGTTTACTCAAGTACTTCCTGGCGATATCGTAGAGGTCAAAGGGTTGGTAGGCGAATACAACGGCTCAAACCAATTAAGTCTGGTCGATGCCAACAGCTTCAGTATCATCTCAACAACCACAGATCCTGTGATAAGCGATACTATTTCCTTAGGGGATCTTAACGACAACCAACAGGTCAATCAACTCACCACAGGTGAACAGTACGAAGGTTCTTTCGTAACCTTGGAGAACCTCACTGTGACTACCGTTATTCAATTTTCGGGTAACCGCGTAAGTTTCAATGTGGCCGATGCCAATGGTAATGTCATTAACGTAAGTGACCGATTCTTAGCTCAAAAACTCTCATCGTACAGTACGGTGAATCCGAATTCGCCACAGTCGCAGGGTTCTTTTGTACCTCCAGTGCCGGGAACATTCCTAAACTCATTAAGTGGTGTCGTTCGTCACGACGCTAATGGCTGTACAGGTGATAATGGACGTGGCTATGAAATCAATCCTTTCGACAGTTTGCATTATGACGTAGGCTACGCGCCACCGTACATCGCGAACTTTGAGCGTGATCCATCCGTACCTACTTCTAATCAGGACGTTGAGATTGTATGTAATATTACAGATTACGACGGCACTGTAGACAGTGTGTGTATCGCATGGACTGCTGATAACACAGTAAGCATCGCAAACATGCCAAAATATACCTTCCCATTAAGTGCCGGTACGACGGATGAATACGAATATGAAATCCCAGCACAAACGGACGGAAGTACCGTTCGCTATTACATCTATGCGGTAGATAATGACGGAAACGAGAGCTGGTATCCGACGAAACCAACGACGCAAGCTTTACCGAACATTGAATTCTATACGGTCCGTGATAATGGAATGCTCGTTTACGATATTCAATACACTATGGATCCGTTTGGAGACAGTCCGCTTGAAACACAAGAGGTGACCGTCAAGGGTGTGGTCACTGCTTCAACGAAAATTGGTGACCTCGGTTACCTTTACATTCAAGATGAAACCGGTTCTGCCTGGAGTGGAATTTGGTGTGTGGGAATTGGATTGAATCAATTTTACCGCAATGAAGAAGTTGAAGTTACAGGTGTTGTTGAAGAGTACTACGGAATGACCCGTCTGAATGTTACCTCTGCAAACAAAACTGGTAACCTCGGTACTGTAAGTGCTACAGTGCTTGACCCGTCGGATTCAGCATCGTATGCAAACTTCGGCTGGGAACCCTATGAAAGTATGTTCATACGCTACGAGCAACCAAACGGCAAACTGCATATCAGTCAAACGAATTTAGGCTTTGGCGATTATGCTGTGAGCAGTTCAAACACTGCCGCAGTGAGTCATAGCGGCCGCGTTCTTGCCGGACGTCAAAGTACTACCGCATACAGCTCATTAGATGTTCAATTAGTCACCGACACTTCTTACAGCAGTTTAGACGGTGAAATGAATGTAACACCTGTCGTGGTGAGCGACACTATGACTTTTGACGCCATTGAAGGCATCCTTTACTTCGGTTTTAGCAACTACCGCTTAATACCGCGTAACAACAATGACTTCATCGGTGCAAACGTTACCCTAGATAGCATTACGGTAGCGAATTCACCGATCAGCGTAGTAGAATTGGCCCAAATGAATGTGGCGTACTACCCGAACCCTGTCAATGACCAGCTAACTGTTCAAGCACCTATGGATGGAGTGCTCGTAATCTACAACAGCGCCGGCAAACGCGTATTAGGCGAGCGTTTCTCTCAAGAGTCAAACGTAGATGTAAGTGCACTACCTAATGGGCTGTACTTATTAAGTCTTGAAGGTTCGAAAGGCCAATTCTTAACTCGAATTTCTGTTCAACACTAATTCATGAAACACCTACTGTACTTCGCTTTAGCGGTACTCGTCTTTAGTTGCCGCGGGACCAACGATCCCGTGGCAAACAAGGCACCTGAAACGCTGCTTCAAGTCGACAGCATTGTGCGCTCCGGTGACCTCCGTTTAGGAACGAACGTAACCCTGCATTGGTACGGTATGGATGTAGACGGTTTTATCAATGGCTACCACATTACTGTGGATGAAACTTCAAGCTTTACATCCAGTACAGACAGTACCTTCAGTTTTAGTATTGAAGCGGGGCAGGATACAACAGATATTTTACTCACAGTTGCGGCAGAAGATAACGAAGGGCTGATCGACCCTTCACCTGCCTCACTCATTGTACCCATAAAAAATGCTGCCCCTGAGGTGGCCATAGATCCAGACGGACTGTTATCGGATAGCGCGTTTATTGTAGCTACCGTAGATTGGCGAGCAAATGATGACGATGGGGATGAAACCATTGAAAGTGTAGAGTTCAAATTGAATACAGGGAATTGGGTAGAAATAGGCACCTCAGTTTCCTTATTGTCCTTCGCTACCGACCCTCAAGGCAATGTCGCCTACTACAAAAATGCAAGTTTTATTGACTCCATCCCTGGAGCCGATTTACAAAGCGAAAATTTCATTTTTCTCCGTGCTCGGGACCGCGCAGGGGTCTATTCGGAAGTAGATACGACCGCAGGGTTTTATTGGAAAGCTGCAAATAGCGCAACGCTCATCATCAATGGTCAACCGGAATATATTGGAAGCACCTACAAGGGATGGATGGATAGTGCAAATGTCGATTACGATTACTTACAAATGGACGCTGTTAGCGGCGCGGGTATTCCGGCCTATTGGGACCCTACGTTCGAAATCATTATGTCGAGCTATTCTAAAATTGCTCTTTTTACGGATGCCACGGTATTTCCAACAAAATCAGGTGACGATTACCTCCTAAATATCCTCGCACTAAGCACACAAAAATTCCTTCAAAAGGGCGGAAAACTATTTACTGCATCGCAGTTTTCATCGAACATGGCTGGTGGCCCCTTTTTAGACATATTCCCTGTAGAAAGTTTAGTTTTTAGTAGCGGTCAGGCGCGTTTAACAAACGACAGTACGCTCGCTCCTCTTCAACCTGGATTTCCATCGCTTCAGCCACAAAATATTGTCTTGGGCATTACGCCTATCATTCCTTCCGCAGATGCAACGGCACTGTATAACGGGCAGATCACAAAAATCGCAGGGTGGAACGGAGCCACAACTATGGGTGCGACCCGGACACAAAACGGCAGCATCAACCAAGTATTTGTGGCTTTACCGTTGCACGTTTTTAATCGGCCCACCAACCACGGAGGCGTACTCCTAGACCACGTATTCAATGCAATATTCTAAAGCCCTACTTACCCTTGCCTTAATTTTGTACCAACTCGTAGGGGTTGCGCAACAAAAAGGCGTCTTGCGTGGCCGAGCTTTAGAGAAAGGCACAAATGAACCGCTGCCAAATGCCGCCGTCTCCATCGTCGGTACATTTTATCAGACACTGACAGACTTTGATGGCAATTTTGAAATACGCGACATAAAGCCAGGAACCTACAGTGTTAAGTTCCAGTTTATTGGATACCAGCCGATCCTCTTTAATGACATTAAAATAACCCCGAGGAAACCGACTGTACTCACCGCTAAGCTCCAAGAGCAAAGCGAAATGCTGAATGCGGTAACTGTCGTCGGACGTAAAAACCAGGTAGATCTTGAAAAAGCGTCTTCGGCCATTACACTCACGGGAAATGAAATTGGAAAGTTGGTTGCAAAAGGCGTTGAAGATGTATTGGCCCAGCAAGCCGGTGTGCAACGTACTACTGATGGGTTACAAATCCGTGGAGCGCGCGTTTACGAAACAGAATACCTTATTGATGGAATTTCAGCGCAAGATCCACTCGCAGGTACTGGAGGCGGGGTGAGTGTGAGCTCTTCCTCTGTAGGTTCACTTAATCTTATGACCGGAGGAGCAAGTGCCGAATACGGAGGAGGTTCAGCTGGTATTATTAATACTCGCATTAAAGAGGGCGGTGAAAAATTCAGTTGGAGTTTAAATTATCAAACGGATCAAATCGTTGATGCCACCTCTTTCAATACCGATGAATTAGAGGTAACTGTTAGTACGCCCGTTCCTTTTACGAAGAAGAAACTCCGTCTCTTTACCACTGCTCGTGGCCAGTGGACCGATCATTATTTTGGATCCACCGCGAACCAATTAAAATCGAGTTTATTCCCTGATCAACCAGAGTTGTGGGCGCCACGTCAAAGCAATGACTATACCCATACCGTAAAATTGAGTTATGCAGACAAATCTGTAGGAAAATTCACATTGACCAACAGCCACAGCCTCAAGGTAAATCAGAATTCTAGAACCCTTCAAATCGTCGGATTCGATGCCCTACTCACACCAGGCTTTCAATACGCTAGAAGTAACAACCTAGACAACGCAACAACCTACACCCATCATAGTAACCTTACCGTGCTGGGATGGAATAAACGGATCAATGCAAAAACAGGTTTAACCGTTAGTGCAGGTAGACTCTTTACCAACCTAAGAGCAGATGCCAACGGACGCCCATTCCGCGCTGAAACTGTAGATCAGATTTATGACGAAGCATACATCTTCACCGGTGAGCTAACTGTTTTTAATCCGAACGATCCCTATGGAAATTATTACCTGATTCCCGGAAACGGATTAGTTAACAACGGTGGTATAACGCCTATCTGGCACGACCATTACGCTGCAGAAAACACGTTTAAAGGGAAATTGACTTTTCAACCGAATTCCATTCACACCATTAGTGGTGGACTGGAGCACGCTTTAACGGAATACCAGTGGGTCGACGTTTACCGTCCTTGGGTAGGTGCACCGATCGTATTAAACGACAGCACTACCACACCGTCTGTATCCATCGGATCGAGCAACGATATTTGGAAAGTAAGTCCGCAAAAAGGGGGACTCTTTGCTCAAGACCGCATAGAATACAAAGGTGTTAAAGCGACTTTAGGGATGCGATTCAACTATTGGGCCCCTGGAAAATTTGCGGATAACGCAGTGGCTGATTCTTCCTCACCTGTCCTTCCTGCCATTCGCGAAGCATACAACCAGAACTCTTTTAAGGCTGGAGGTTTGAGCTGGAAAGTTCGCCTACTTCCTCGTTTAAATGTGAGTTTCCCTGTTACTGAAAACAATGTACTTTACTTTAATTATGGGCACAGTATGCGGATGCCACACCCACGCTTCATGTATGCTGGCCTTGACCCGCAATACCAAGACCGTAGTTTCTTGTCTTCGCTAGGTAATCCAAACCTCAACCCTGAGGTGAATATCTCCTATGAAGTAGGGTACAAAACTTTAGTCGGAAGCCGGATCGGCTGGACCATCAATGCGTTCAACAACAACCGCTTCGATTACATCGTTTCGCGTCGTGTAATTACGACAGATGCAACCGGTCGTCCGGTCACTAAGACCATGTATATCAATCAGGACTATGCTAAAATAATCGGTGTAGAAACCCAGTTGAATGCACGTTTAAACAATTCCTTTACCTCCTTTTTTAACGGCTCATACCAACAAGCTCGAGGGAAGTCAAACAGTGCTCGGGAAAGTGCACTTCAGATTGCTCAAACCGGTGAGGTACCGCTAACTCAAGAGCAATTCTTAGCTTGGGATAGGCCCTGGAAATTTAATGCTGGTATCAGCTTTCAAAACGACAGCAGTAAGTTCCGCGCATCGCTCAATGCCCAATACACCTCGGGATACCGTTACACTCCGCAAATTTTAGAAGGGTACAACGACCTTGGTCGTCCGCAATACCGCGTTGATAATGCCAATTACCTTAGGGAACGTGGTGCCTACTGGTTCGGTATAAATGGAAAGGCATCCTACGCTCTAGTTAAATTTGGCACGGGCGGCATTCTATTGAACCTTGAGGTAATGAATATTACCGGACGTAGAAATGCCCAATTGGTCAACCCTATAACTGGCCGTGCCTACGAATATGGCGACGACGTTCCGCTAACTTGGCGCGATCCTCGTCCGGAATTTAATGGCCCGCAAGAGACAGGAACCGATCCTAGGAATCCGGCGCGTTACTCCGCTCCGACACAAATTTTAGCAGGAATTCAAATCAAATGGTAAGACGTAACTTTTACATACCGCTGGTCATTGGTTTGCTCCTGAGCTTTGGTGCAAAGGCCCAATTATTACCCACCTACGGCGAGGAACGCGCTGGGCTCAGTGCCTTCACCTTCTTAAAACTTCCTATTGATCCGGCGAGCACAGGAGTAGGAGGAGCAAGCTTAGCCATGACCGATCACAGCTTCGGTGCACTAGTCAACCCTGCACTCATAAGTGGTGGTAATCAGCAAGGTGTTTTTTCTGCGAACAGAGCTTTAGGCGGCGGCATCAATCATGATTTTGTAGCGCTTACCAAAGCACGAGAAAACGGGCAGCATATTGCCCTAACGCTCAACAGTCTTAGCACTGGATCCATTCTGGAAAGAACGGTTTGGCAACCGGAGGGAACAGGTGCGACAACCTCTGCAGCGCTTACTTGTGTTGGATTAGGTGTAAGCCAGGCCTTCAGTGAGTACTTCCATGCTGGGGTTCAACTTAAATACGGACTTGAACAACTGGGTGTCTACAGAGCACATAATGTTTATCTCGACTTAGGTTTCTTGTATAAACTAGATATAGCCGATCTTCAATTCGCTGCTGCCCTGACTAACTTCGGACCCAACACGCCACTAAGTAATATGCCTGAAGGTCAAGAATCGGCTTTAGCGGCCACACCTCAAATGTTCTCTATGGGTATTCAATGGACAGCTTGGGAACAGGGCGACCACAGTCTCACCCCTAGTCTGCAACTGAACCACCCAACAGACAACGCTGAATTCTATGCAGGGGGATTAAAGTACCAATGGCGTTCACAATTATGGGGAGCTGTCGGCTATCAGATCGGAAGTCAAAAAGCGCTTCCCTGGATGGGCTTCGGAATGAAAACCGTTTTAAAAGGATGGCCTGTGGAGTGGGGCGTAGGGGCACAACCTACACCGTATAATCAGTACCAAGGCACCATAGGAATTAAAATAAAACCGCTCGCATGGTAAGAACCTTAGGCATCTTCTTTATCCTAGGTATAGGCGTATTTCTCAGTAGTTGTGACAACTATTTCGGTGAACGAACTAATTTAGATTTCATTGAAATCCCTACCTACGACGTACGCGAAATCAGCTATGTACCCATTGCTCCGAACATTCAAGATGCGATTGCACCAGTGGACGTTTATGTAGGTTACGATGAGTTTATTTATGTTGTAGACAGTGCTCAAGACCTTATCCTACGGTACGATATAGCTCTGAACCTACAAAGCAGCATTTATGTGCCAGGAGTACGTAAGGTTACACAAACCCGGAGTTTTGATCTTCTCGCAATAGGGACTTACGACACCACCATCACTGGTGTTGACTATAGCCTAACGGCCCTTTATGAAATAGACATGGTTAATAACGGCAATGTATTGTCCATGCAAGGGGCTACAGCAGAAGCCGTTATTGTGCACCCTTTCTACTTTAAAAACAGTTTCTCATCGTCGGATGCAAAGGTGAAGTTTACGGATGTTGCAATCATTGGCTCCAACATTCAATCGGAAAATAATAGCTATTACTTAAGCAGAACGGGGATCAGCGCCAATAATGCTGGCTTCGGCCCCGATAATGCCGTGCTGAAATTTACCAAAGATCACCAGTGGATTAGTGCTTTACCTATTACCGCAACAGGCGCTACTTACAATGACTACTTTAAAAACCCATTATCATTACAAGGGTTTACTCAAGCGCCGCAACTTACAGCCAACAACAGTCCAGACTTTTGGGTACTTAATCAGAATGAAAACCAAGAGATCCAAGTTCAACATATCCAATTCACTGAAGGACCTTTCGGTGCGCTCTACCAGCCTATTTTTTACAGTACGCTCGATCCAGCAGCGAAGCGTTATTTACAAACGCCAAAACGCTTCCAAGACCCTGTCGATATCTGTTTAGCAGGCGATGGCTCTAGATTTTTATTCGTCGCTGATGCTGGAGTGGACAGTGTATATCAATTCACTTCTTCTGGATTAGAAGGTGTGCCGCCACCGCCTGCTTCAGCAGCTGAATTTAACGCACTAGCTACATTGGGAGGATTCGGTAACGTCAGTGCCGTTGGTTATTACGACAAAATTTTATACGTAGCTGATTCTAAAAATGGTACGGTACAAAGATTTAAACTAACCCTCGATTTTGACTAATCACTAGCTCTTAAATAATGCTCAGAATATTCGTATATTTCGGATTCTATTTTACACATCAATAATCATTGAACAAACTATGAAAAAGTATCTATCCATAGTCTTAGTCTGTCTATCCTATTTTGGATTTGCACAAACGAACTATGTAGTCACTTTTAAAGTGAACACAGCAAACATCACCGTAGGTTCTAACGGACTCTATTTAGGAGGTGGTGTCATCGGCGGAGCAAACGCTATTCAATTAACCGATGCCGATGGTAACGGCGTATATGAAGGAACGGATACCTTAAGTGGTGCCGGTGGCGGTAATTTCATCTTCCTAAATTCTCCATCATGGAGCGGCGACTGGGGGACTAAAGAAAATCTTACAGGTTTAGCTTGTGCTGATGTGAGCAACTACAATGACCGTATCCTTCCGAGTTTTACTCAAGATACCACATTAATGTTCTGTTTTGGAACGTGTGCGACGGATACACTTTGTACAACAACGTATACACCAAGCTCTTGTGGAGACTTGTTTTTCTCGGAGTATTCTGAGGGTTCGTCGAACAACAAATACTTTGAAATCTACAATCCGACAAGTGCAGCAATCTCACTCAGTGATTATACTGTGTACTTAAGCGGTAACGGTGGATCTTACACGAATACATTTACAACAAATGCAAGCATAGCCTCTGGAGATGTTTACATGATTTCTACAAATCAATTAGACAGTGCTACGCAGGCAATGGCTGATACAGCAATGGGTTACCCGTCTGTTGCGCACTTCAATGGCGATGATGCGTTAATTCTCGTCAACGGAACAGATACTATTGACGTTCTTGGAACTCCCGGTGTTGATCCAGGTTCTTCTTGGGCTGTAGGTTCTGGCTCAACAAAAGACAGAACTCTAGTCCGTAAGACTACTGTTGATATGGGTTCAACCGACTGGACTACAGGAGCAACTGAATGGGACGTATATGCACAAAACACTTGGACCTACGCTGGTGCACACTCAAGCAATTGTATTGTGACTCCTAAGAATGTAACGTTCCAGGTAGACATGAGCTATGTAACGGCCTCTTATACCAATGTGTACGTAAGTGGAACGTTAAATAACTGGAGTGGAAACTCTAACCAACTTACAGATGCAGACGGTGATGGTGTTTATGAAGGAACACTTTCATTATTACCAGGTTCGTATGAGTACAAGTTCACTTATGACAACTGGACCGGTCAAGAATCTTTGAATGCAACATTAGATAGTGCTTGTACTTTAACAACCGGCTCATTTACGAATAGATACGCAACTTTCGGTAATGCAGATACAACTTTACCAGTTGTTTGCTGGGAAGATTGTGCTGCTTGTGCAGGACCAACAGACTTCGCTGTAACATTTATGGTCAATACAGCTAATATCACTGTAGGTACGAACGGCCTTTATTTAGGAGGTGGCGTTATCGGCGGTGCTAATGCTGTACAACTTTTAGATCCAGACGGTGACGGTATTTACGTAGGTACTGATACCTTAAATGGTTCAAATGGTGGGAATTTCATCTTCCTTAATTCGCCGACTTGGAGCGGAGATTGGGGAGCTAAAGAAAACCTTGCAGGTTTGGCTTGTGCGGATCCCTCTAATTATAACGACCGTATTCTTCCAACCTTCACGCAGGATACTACTTTGATGTTCTGTTATGGAAACTGTTCTGCAGATACTTCGTGTACTGTAACTTCAACAAACCCTGATGTGACTTTCCGTGTGGATATGAGCAATGTTTCTGCTTCATTTACTAACGTGTATGTGAGTGGAACGCTGAACAGCTGGAGTGGTAACGCCAACCAGTTAACAGACCCCGATGGTGATGGTGTTTACGAAGCAGACATTAGTCTTGCACCTGGTAATTACGAGTTTAAGTTTACCTATGATAACTGGGTCGGCCAAGAATCATTAGATGCAACTTTAGACAGTGCTTGTACTCTAACAACTGGTTCCTTCACTAATCGTTATATTTCTATCGGTGCATCTGATACGACGCTTCCTGTTTTCTGTTGGGAAGAGTGTACTTCTTGTGCTACAACATCGACTGGATGTAATGAATTGTTCTTCAGTGAATACTCTGAGGGTTCTTCAAATCATAAGTACATAGAAATTTACAACCCAACAGCTAATGCTGTTTCCTTAAGTACCTATACCGTATATCAGAGTGGAAATGGTGGTTCGTACACGAATACATTCACGACGAACGCAATGTTAGCTTCAGGTGATGTTTATATGATTTCTACTAACCAAGCAGATGCAACGATCCAGGCTGCTGCCGATACGGTATTGGCCTACCCTTCAATTGCTCACTTCAATGGTGATGACGCAATGATCCTTGTTAGCGGTACTGATACTGTCGATGTTATTGGTGTTCCTGGTGTTGATCCGGGTTCTTCATGGACCGTTGGCACAGGTTCTACAGCAAATCATACTCTAGTTCGTAAAGCCACTATTGATGCTGGTTCAACGGATTGGACAACAGGTGCTACAGAATGGGATGTCTATGCACAGAACACTTGGACGTACATGGGCGCGCACACAAGCAACTGTATTTTTGTTGCACCAGCGCCAACTTTCGATTCCGTTGTTGCAATCAATACTTTTAATAGTAATGATGCTAACGGTGTAGCCGATTCTTTAGGTGCCATGAAGTGGATTAAAGTAATTGTTACTTCTATTGACTTTGACGGAAATGCAGGTTACTCGTTCTATGGGGAAGATGCAACCGACGGTATAAACATTTACAACTTTGCTGATCAAAGTGGTTACACAGCTCCAATGATGGGTGATAGCTTATACATTCATGGAGAAGTTGAGCAATTCCGTGGTTTAACTGAATTGAAACCAGATTCAATTTATGTATTGAATAGTGGTAATGCTTTACCTGCAGCATCGGTAGAAACTACATTAGACGAAACAACAGAAAGCGAGCTTATTCAATTAATTGGATTTACCCTTGCTGATGCGACACAATGGCCAGCCGCTGGCTCGTCAGCTAATGTGGATATCACAAATGGAACGGATACTATGACCATGCGCGTTGATAGTGACACGGATATAGATGGTTCAAATGCGCCTTCCGGTGCGTTTGATGTAACTGGAATCGGTTCACAATATGATTTCTCATCTCCTTATGATGAAGGTTACCAGATATTCCCGCGCCAATTGACAGACATTTACGAATACCCTACAATCCCAATGTACCAGATTAGTGATGTGACTTACGTCGATGCTATGGGTATGCCGGATTCGCTGAACGTTTTATGTAAACTTGAAGGGATCGTTCTAGGTGTAGACATGCAGGGTTCTGCAACTGCAGTATCATTTACCTTACATGATGGTGTAGATGGTATCGGAACTTACGGCTCGCTTGCAAACTACACAGTAGCGGAAGGTGATTCAGTAAGGATTATTGGTTCAATAGGTCAATACAACGGTATGTTGCAAATGGTGTTGGATAGCGTAGTATTGATCAGCTCGAACAATGCATTGCCAACAACACCTACCGTCGTTACGGCTTTAGGAGAGAACACTGAAAGTGAATTGATCAAATTTGAAAATGCAACAATCGTTGACCCTTCGCAATGGTCAGGTGGTTCAGGATATTCTGTTGATATTACAAACGGAACTGATACTATAGTAATGCGTATTGATGCAGATACTGATATCTATGGAACGGCGGCACCAACAGGTGTATTCGACGTAGTAGGTATTGGCGGCCAATTCACATTTAATGCAGGTGACTTTGACGGATACCAGCTTCTTCCGCGCTACCAAGCAGACATTACGCCTGCCGCTGGAGTGGTTGCAGTAAAACTTTCTGTCTCAGAAATCATGTCAGGCTCGAACTCTACTGCGTACAACGCGGATTGGTTTGAAATTCATAACTATGGTGATTCTGCAGTTGACTTAACTGGATATTCTTGGGATGATGAAAGTGAAATCCCTGGAACCTCGACGTTCCCATCAGTTACTATTCAAGCCGGACAAGCTATCGTTGTCCTTGATGATGTTGCAGCGAATAAAGATGACTTCTTAGCAGAATGGAAACTTTATGCAGGCTCTGTAACTATTGTAGCTAACGATGAACTGACTGGTTCATTCCCAAGCTTAAGTCAGAATGGCGATGCAGTTTTCTTGTATGATGCTAATGGTGCAGAAATGGCCAGTGGTGTTTACACTACGGCAACTGCAGGGTTCGCAGTTGAGTTTGATACGACTGGTGCATTCTTAGGTGATGCTGTAGACGGTACCAATGGTGCGTATACATCACTTGAAGGTGATGTTGGTTCTCCAGGTAACTTAACACCTAATACAGGTGTTGGCGAGGCGGCAGTAATCAGCAGTATCTTCCCGAATCCAACAACTGGATCATTCACCGTAAACCTTACAAGTGCTGTTAGCTATGAAGCTACAATCACGAGTATAACAGGTGCAACGGTCTTCCATAAGGAAGGAACTGGCGCTGAATTAAATATAGATTTGGATGCGGCAAGAGGAACCTATGTACTACGCGTACGTACGGCTCAAGGAACTGCTGTTCAAATGATTGTTCTGCAGTAAGCAAGAACGATAAGCGATAAAAGAAACCCCCCGCGGCCGATGGCCGCGGGGGGTTTTATTTTGGTCTAAAATTTAGCGCACAAAGGGTGTGCTTAAATGTGGTTAATGAGCAATAATGATTTGCTCTCGAAGTTGACCCGATTGAAGAATGTATGACCCCGCAGGTAAAGAAGTAACAGAAATTTGATTTTCGCCTTCAGTAAGAACTCCTTTCAGTACATATTCCCCAGTAGGATTGATAATACTGAAAGAAGTAGAATTTAGTACGGTAATTTTTAGAAAGGTATCCGCAGGAATAGGACTTAATAGAATCTCCGGAGTTTCCAAAGTTGTTTCTGAAGCCATGAATGGATTCCAAACTACACTCGTTGAATCGCCGTAGATATAATGAACCAATTCCGGATGGTCAATAAACGGGTTGCGATTCCCCTGCATGTTATGAATAACATCATTACGATTTAACTCAAAACTGTCCACTGGATCCGCAAAATGCCAATCTAGTAATGTCGAAAGTACTGCATGAGTCGTCCCTCCTGAATTCAATGCCTCGCGAACTACTAAATCTGGCTCGGTTCCCGCGCCTTCGTAGCGCAGATCCATGTACAGAATGATTCGCGCTAGGTCTCCTTTGACTTTATCGCGCGGTTCAAAAAGTCCTGCTGAACCATTGATACGGTTACCAGTCGCCGTTCCATTATAGTTGACACCTGAACCGGTTGAACCTAAATCATCGTATTCATGATTCGAACGAAGTGAGTTCAGCCCACCATCTGCAGGCTTGAGGTTGTGAACATCAGTTCCAACTCCTTGACTCGTTCCAAAGTTGCCTAAACTTCTTGGCCAAACGTGCTCACGGTTCCAACCTTGACCATTATTATATTCCTGAGGTCCGTTTACACTAACACCAGCGTAGATTAAACATACGTTTGAGGTATTGGCCGTGTCTTTATCGCTGGCCTTTAAAACATCCCACGTATCAGTGCTTGAAGAAGAATATGTTAGGCGAGTATGAACTTTAATGATATCATATAAAGCTTCGCGAAGGTCCTCTCCACTTTCATTATATGCGTCTTGATAATATGGTAATGGCTGCGCTTGGAGGGATGCGGTAGTACTAATTAATGCTACTGCTGATAAGAGTTTTTTCATAAGAATATATTAGTCTTCGCAAAGATGCATAAAAACTAATCATTCAGTTACGAATCTAAAATGCTTACGACCAGCGGCCTATCGGAAAGTTTGGATCCAATTCTTTGAGTGCTTCTCCTACATGTGCCCAATCTTGCTTGAACTGCGCCAACACAGATTGATCCTCAGGTTGGTCCTCTACACGTCCACCACTGTTGAGCTTCATATATAAGGGAAGCACTGCTTTTTGAATGGCATGTGGAATAAGGGGCTGAATCTTAAGACCCAATTGGTGTAAAAACCCACTCTTTATGGCCACACTTTCATTGCGGTGTTCAAAATCAAAATCCGCGTAAAACGCTGCATCAATTCCAATATATGCTGAAATTTCTGCCATGACTTCAGGTTTGCGTGACATGAAATCTTCAAAAGCCCAGAAGCGCACATGGCCTTCGGGCATTACATCTAGCCAAGCGCGCACGTGTTTCGCATAGTCTACATGATCCGTGATCTGTGGTCGCTTAATGTAGTCAGAAAGCGGCATGGACACTC
>Ga0228606_1000035_pt1 | contig 57840 bp, 51 predicted proteins | sample 7DmetaG_FD_190066 | JGI IMG/M metagenome (GOLD analysis project Ga0228606, IMG submission 190066) | Seawater microbial communities from Monterey Bay, California, United States - 7D | ecosystem: Environmental > Aquatic > Marine > Coastal | place: USA: California | collected 2016-10-26 | reverse complement strand
AGTAAGTCATCGCCAAACCTAGTAAGGATTAAAGAGTAAGCTCTCAATTCGATCGTAACTATAAAATAGCCGCCCCATAGGGTGGCTTTTTTTATGAAATCATCTCTAATGTAAAATATTCTTAAAGGCGAATTAGTTTGATTATATCAATATTGATATAATAATCGTAGCGCTGTGAGTATGCAAACAGTGACAAGAAGAGGTTTTATAATCTTTATACCTTTTTTAATAGCTAACCTTGCACCGATAGTGCTTCCAAGTATTTGCCCACATGCCATAGTTAAACCTATTTCCCAATTAACGGCACCAATTATAGAGAAATATACAAATCCACCAATATTTGATGAAAAATTCATTAATTTGGTTTGAGCTGTGGCTTGAATGATTCCAAGCCCACCAATAGAAATGAATGCGAGCATATAAAAAGAACCCGCTCCAGGGCCAAAAACACCATCATAAAGTCCAATAATTGGAAGGATGATACAAGCTAATACAAAAAAGGGTAATATTGGTTTTTCATTTGGGCTATTCATGTTTTTTGATAAACCAAAGTAAAAAGCTATTAAAATTAACACATAGGGTAAAAAAACAGCTAATTTTTTTTCTGGTATGTATGAGGCGATTAAAGCACCAATTATTGAAGCAAAAAAACATAATAAAGCGGTTGGCCAAAGAGCTTTGAAATTTAGATGGCCTCTCATTGCAAATGTGATTGTTGCGGACGCAGTACCAAATAGGCCCTGCAATTTGTTGGTACCCAACGCAACCAGTGGAGGAACGCCAGCAATAAGCATAACAGGGATAGTTAATAGACCCCCTCCACCTGATATTGAGTCAAAAAATCCTGCAAATAGACCTAAAAAGAAAAATAATATTAATAGATTTATTGTAAGATCAATCATATTGATATTCATCCTATGTGATGTTTGCCACGTTTATCTGCTAACTCAACTTGATGCTGACGCTCTCGGAAACGTTCTTTTCTTTCATCATCATTATTATCAATACAAAGGTGGCATGAAACACCCTTTTCATATTCTTTTCTATTAAAATCATCGGGTGAAAGCGGCATTCTACAAGCATAGCATAAATTATACATTCCTTCTTTAAGGCCATGTTTAACTGATACACGAGAGTCAAAAACAAAACACTCACCATTCCATTTACTATTTTGTTCTGGAATTTCTTCTAAATACTTCAGTATTCCGCCTTTCAAATGATAAACATCCTTAACCCCTTCATTGAGTAGAAAATTTGTAGATTTTTCGCATCTAATTCCACCGGTACAGAACATTGCCACGCGTTTATTATGGTATTTTGATTTATTTTTTTGCCACCACTCAGGGAACTCACCAAAGCTTTTTGTTTCTGGATCAACAGCACCATCAAAACTTCCAATTGCAACTTCGTAATCGTTACGAGTATCTATAACAACGACATCTTCTTGAGAAATGAGAGAATTCCATTCATTTGGCTCAATATAGTTTCCAACATTTAAAGTAGGATCAATATTGGGTTGCCCCATAGTAACAATTTCTTTTTTTAACTTAACCTTCATCCGTTTAAACGGAATTTCACTAGCAAAGCTTTCTTTATGAACTAAATCTGAACATCCAGGCCAGGATCGTATATGTTTTAAAACTTTATCAATTCCTGACCTTGATCCTGAAATTGTTCCATTGATACCTTCATAGGCCAATAGCAAAGAACCTTTGATTCCTTCATTATTGCAGATCTCACTCAAAGGTTTTTTGAGCTTTTTGTGGTCTGAAAATTTTGTAAAATGATAAAGAGCAGCAACAATAATTTTTGTCATAATATACCCATAATATTAGTCAAATTAATGACCACCAATTTTACCAGCAAGAATTCTATAATCTGTTGCTATACGGTAACTTGGATCATCATCCATATCTACAATTAGTTGGCCTGCTTTTGTTAGTAAAGCATGACAATCGCGAGAGAGATGTCTTAGCATTAATTTTTTTCCAGCCAATTCATACTTTGCTGCAATGGCATCAATTGCTTGTAATGCACTATGATCAACAACACGTGAGCCATTGAAATCTATTATTACTGTATCTGGATCATTTTTTGGCTCAAATAGCTCTTGAAATCTTGTTGTTGACCCAAAAAATAACGGCCCAGATAATTCATAAACGACTGCGCCTTTTTCAGTTTCTGAAAGGCGAGAATGGACTTGAATTTGAGATGCAGCATTCCAAGCATAAACCAATGCGGAAATAATAACACCAACAATTACTGCAGTTGCTAAATCAGAGTATACCGTTACTGCAGTTACAACAATAATAACCAATATATCAGACTTTGGAATGCGGCCCATAAGTTTAATTGACTGCCAGGCAAATGTTCCAATAACGACCATAAACATAACTCCAACCAAAGCAGCTAAAGGTATTAAATCAATAATGCCACTTGCAAAAAGTATAAATATTAAAAGGAATATTGATGCTGAAATTCCTGCTAAGCGTGTGCGACCTCCAGAATTAACATTGATCATTGATTGACCAATCATAGCACAGCCTCCCATACCGCCAAAGAAACCTGTGACAATATTAGCACCACCTTGCGCTAAACATTCCTGACTTGCACCACCCTTTTTGCCAGTAATATCACCCACTAGATTTAATGTTAAAAGACTTTCAATCAATCCGATTGCAGCTAAAATTACAGCATAAGGGAATATTATGAAAAGTGTTTCTAAGTCAAAGGGTACAGTTGGAATTGAAAATGTTGGCAAACCGCCTTTTACAGAAGCCAAATCATCAACGCGTGGAACGGGTATGTCAAAAATAATTACCATAGTTGCAACCAAACCAATCGCTACTAGTGGTGCGGGTATAGCCCTAGTTATTTTGGGAGTAATCCAAATTAAGAGCATTGTTAATGCGACTAAACCTAGTGTTATAAATAGAGTTGTACCTGACATCCAAACATGATGTCCATTGCCATCAATGGTTTTGAAATGTTCCATCTGTGCGAGGAAAATAACAATCGCTAGGCCGTTTACAAAACCTAACATTACAGGATGAGGAACTAACCTCATAAATTTACCTAATCTAAAAACACCTGCTATTACTTGAAGTAAACCCATTAAAATTACAGTTGCAAATAAATACTGAACACCATGATTTGCAACTAACGCCACCATAACGACTGCTAATGCACCTGTTGCTCCTGAAATCATTCCAGGGCGTCCTCCAAACACTGCAGTAATAAAGCCAACAATGAAAGCTGCATATAAGCCAACTAAAGGTTCAACTCCCGCAACAAATGCAAATGCAACTGCTTCTGGAACAAGCGCTAAAGCAACAGTTAGGCCAGATAATATATCTGTTTTTGCCTGTGTTGGTGTCATTAGAGTTTTGTCTGGGCTTCTGTCAGGCGTACGAAGTCTGCGTGTGAAATCTGCAATTGTTGTGAACTTAGCCATAGGATATTCCTCAGGTATATTTTTTTGCGTTCTAGGCGATTTCCACTAGAACTTAAAGTCCGAAAGCTATTTAGTTGATTATAATAAAAAGATATTATTACATATAAATAAGTGTACTTTATATATCATCGACTTTGCCACGTAATGCCTTGATGTGCCCTCGTTTGATTTTTGTGTCTAACCGTCGGCGTTGTGAAGCTTTAGTTGGTCTAGTTTTAATTCGATATTTAGGCCGTTCGGTAGCTTCTGTTATTAATGTTATTAATTTCTTTAGTGCAAGAGCTCTATTAAGTGGCTGTAATCGATGTTTTTCTGCTGTAATTATTAATGCACCATCTTTTGTCCATTTACGCCCTGAAATTTTACGCAATCTGGTTTTAACATATGATGGCAAATTTGGGGATCTTTCTGCTTCAAAACGTAATTCAACTGCAGAAGAAACTTTGTTTACGTGCTGCCCCCCAGGGCCAGATGAGCGCATAAAGCTTTCTGTTATTTCCCATTCTTCAATTTTTATTTTATCTGTAATTTTTATCATAATATTAATTGAAAAAGCCCACACCAAGGAATGCGGGCTTCTCTCAAGATTTAGAGGTGGCAAGCAAAGCCAAAAATAGGCTTTGAAGCCAGATAATTACTAAGGGGGGCTGCCCCCTAAAGCATTATCTCGCTCGTATCCTTCACCAGCTGCTCTTTTGTCTTAATAATCATGCGCACCTCCTTTCAATTGTTTCTTTTGATCGGAATGTAGTTACCGATATTTGAATCATGCAACGTCTTGATAAAAAATCCAAATGTTTTTTTATTTTTTTTATATTAAATGTGGAGATACATATATCTCCACATTTAAGTGCAATACCCTAAAGGCTTACTTTTTGTAATCGAATAATGAGCAAACGAAACGGCACTAATGCAATTAATGCAATTGATACTTTTACAAGCCAATCAGCAAAACCAAGTGAGATCCATAGAGGTAAGTTTGGTCCTAAACCAAGAAGTGGCAAAATCTCGTTAGCCCAGGAAACATCATTTGAAGGTTCTAAGACTGTTAAAGATATTGAAAAAGCAATTGTGAAAAACAAAGCAGTATCTATGGACGAGCCAATAAGGGTTGATGCAAGAGGAGCTTGCCACCACTTATTTTTTCTTAATCTATCGAAGATTAATATATCAACAAGCTGTGCAATTAAAAAAGCAAAGCCTGAACCTATTGCAATTCTAAGCGTAACTAATGGACCAAATTCACCAATTATTTGTGTGCCTATAAATGAACACAATATTCCAACACAAAAGCCAACCAGAACAACATTTCGAGCTTGTTTAACTCCATATAGACGATTTGTGATATCAGTAATTAAGAATGCAAATGGATAAGTGAATGCGCCCCATGTGAGCCAATTACCCATTAAAAATTGAACTAAAATGTTTGATGCAACAACAACAGCTGCCATGGCTATTATGCCAATAATTAGACTACGGTTCATTATAAACTCCGTTTTGAAAAGGTTGCGGGAACTTTGCTCGTCGTGAGCATTTTCCAGTTACCGCGTTTTATAAATTTTGGCAAGATTGCTTTTTGAGTATCTCATGAAAACTCAGGCAATACTTTTTTACTTATTAAATACCAACTTCTATAACAGCTTTTGCGATGGTATTAACCTTATCTAAAGTAACACCAGCAATATTTAACCGACTATCAAAAACCATGTAAATACCGAATTCATCACGCAATCTATTAACTTGTTCTTCTGTTGCTCCTAGTCGGGAAAACATTCCACGGTGATGTGCAAGAAAATCAAATCTATCAGAATTACATTCTACACGGAGCGCTTCAGCTAAATGTGTTCTAGCATCTAACATACCGATACGTACTTGTTCTAATTCTGATATCCAATCTGTACGTAATTCCGTGTCTGTTAGTACCATTGTTACTAGTCTTGCTCCGTGGTCTGGTGGAAAGCTAAAATTTTGTCGATTTACATAAGAGAGATTGCCTTGTGTTATAGAACTGATATCTGGATTTTTTGATACAGTAATGACTATTCCGCATCGTTCACGATAAATGCCAAAGTTTTTTGAGCAACTTGCAGCTATAAACATTTCTGGAAATTTGCTTGCTAGTAGTCTAGTTCCAAAAGCATCCTCTTCAATTCCTTCACCAAAGCCCTGATAAGCAATATCAATAAAAGGTATCGCTTCTTTTTCTAATAAAAGATCTGCGATTATATTCCATTGATCTTTATTTAAATTAGCACCAGTTGGATTGTGGCAGCACCCATGTAAGACAACAATATCACCATTAGATACCTTAGATAAGTCTGAAACCATTAGTTCAAAATCTACTGCACGAGTTTCATTGTTAAAATAACTATATTTTCCAACTGGCATGTTTAAATGTTTAGCGATTGTTAAATGATTTCCCCATGTTGGGTCGCTAAACCAAATTTTAGGATTACTTTCAGTTAATTTAATTAATTCTAATACGTGATGTATTGCACCAGTTCCTCCTGGTGTAGCGCAAAATGATAAACGGTCCCGGTCAACACTATCAGCCAAGACAAGATCTGCCATAGCATTATGAAAGCCACTATCACCCGGCATTGCTGTATATGTTTTAGTAGACTCTACTTTCCATAACCGGTTTTCTGCTTCTTTTATTGCACGCATTATAGGGGTATTGCCTTCTGCATCTTTATACACACCAACACCAAGATCTATTTTTTCTTTTCTTGGGTCGGCATTATAAAGTGCTGACAATCCTATGATGCGATCTGCAGGTTGTTTATTTAATGATGACAGCATTATATACCCTTAATTAGTTGATATTGGGAGGTCGTCTCGGAGACCCCATTCTGACCATGACCCGTCATACAACGCAGTTTTAACATGGTCTAGTTTTTTTAAAGCTAAAATTATAATTGATGCAGTTACGCCAGAACCACATGAAGTAATGATTGGTTTATCAAGTTCAATTCCTGCACGTGAAAAGATTGATAGTAGTTCTGTGTCAGGTTTTAGCCGGTTTTGATTGTCTAATAATGATTTGTAAAAAATATTAACTGAATTAGGAATATGCCCAGATCTTAAATTTACTCTTGGCTCAGGTGCTTTGCCAGAAAATCGTTTTGGATGCCTAGCATCTATAATTTGAATTTTAGTTTTTAAAATTTGAGATGAGTCTACTACAGATGAGTTTATAAAAGAAGATTTAAAAGTACCTTTTGATGCCGTGCTGGGTTTATCTGAAAGGGGTTTATTTTCAGCGATCCACTTAGGTAAGCCACCATCCAACACAAAAACTTCATTATGGCCCATGGCCTTAAACATCCACCAAACTCGAGCAGCAGAAAATAATCCCTCTGTATCATAAACAATTACTCTTTGATTATTGGAAATTCCTAACCTTTCAACTTGTTCATTAAAGAAAGAGGGCTTGGGAAGCATATGTGGTAATTGGCTTTCTTTATCAGAAATTTCGTCTATATCAAAAAATTGTGCGCCGGGGATGTGTTTAGATTTGTATTCAATAAATGTATTTCTATTGTCCGATGGTAAGTACCAAGACGCATCAAGAATAATGACATTTTTCAGGTTTTTTTCTAACCAATTTGTTGTAACTGTGACTCGCATATTTCAAGTTTATAGAACAGTTAAGCTTGGGGTAAAGAAATTAAATTTATGTTTGTAGTATAAATAATTTTTATCATTAAAATTTATTAGCTATGATCACGTAACAACCGAGACTTTTGTCGGTTCCAATCTCGTTTCTTTTCAGTTTCACGTTTATCAGATTGTTTTTTTCCTTTAGCAGTTCCTATAAGTAATTTAACCTTTCCTTTATCATTAAAATACATTTTCAATGCGACGATTGTCATAGCTTGCCGGCCTTTAGCTTGCCATAATTTTGATATTTGTTTTTTTGAAACTAATAGCTTTCGTCTACGCCGCTCTTCATGCCCAAAGTTTTGTGCTTGAGTATATAATGAAACATATGAGTTAATTAACCAAAGTTCTCCATTTTCAATATCTACATAGCTTTCTGCAATATTTGCTGAGCCAATACGTAATGCCTTAACTTCTGAGCCCATTAATATTATCCCACATTCTAGGACATCTTCAATGGAGTAATCATATCGTGCTCGACGATTCTCAACTATCAATTTATTATTATCGGGTGCTTGCTTTTTTGCCATAGTCCAACAGATATAATCTACGATCAACTTCCTGCCAAGTAATTAAAAAAGATATCAAAATAGGAGTTTTTGATATTATTTATTAATTTAAAATTCCTGCATGTCGCATTGCAAATTGTATCTTTTCTTTTGTTTCATCTAATAAATTACTTAACGGAAGGCGAACGTCTTCATTACATTTACCTAATAGTGAAACAGCATATTTTGCACCCACTAAACCTGGTTCGGTAAAAATTGCTTCATGTAACGGCATTAATTTATCTTGTAAGTCTAATGCAGATTTAAAGTCGCCCTTCGCCAATGAATTTTGAAATTCAGCACATAATTTAGGAGCAACGTTGGCCGTTACAGAAATAGCACCTACACCACCATGTGCATAAAATCCTAATGCGCTAGCATCTTCTGCAGACATTTGGATGAAATTTTTACCACACTCTCGCCTTTGTTGTGTTACCCTGTCCATTGACCCAGTTGCATCTTTTACCCCAACAATAAATTCAAGCTTGGCGAGTTCACCCATTGTTTCGGCGGTCATGTCAATTACAGATCGCCCTGGAATATTATAAACAAATATAGGCAATCCAATATCATTTAATGCTGCAAAATGAGCGTATAAACCTCTTTGTGTAGGTTTGTTATAATATGGGGTCACTACAAGTGCAGCGTCTGCGCCAACATCTTTTGCAAATTGCATTAGGCGAAGTGCTTCAATAGTATTATTTGAGCCGGCACCTGCAATAACAGGTAACCTTTTTGCATTGTGCTCTACAACAACACGAATTACTTCTTCATGTTCAGAATGAGAGAGTGTTGGGCTTTCACCAGTCGTGCCTACTGGCACAAGCCCGTGGCTACCTTCAGAAATATGCCAATCAACCAAATGTTTAAGAGCATCAACATCTACTTTTCCATTTTTAAATGGTGTGATCAGTGCTGGCATTGAACCTTTAAACATAACATTTCTCCTAAAAGTAAGTGATTCAAAATTTCTATAACCCTAAAATAGCATTATGTGTACCATGAAATTCAACTTCAATAATATGTTGCTTTGAGAATAAACATTTTTATCATAAGAATATGTAAAATTTTCAGAGATCTAAATGTTTCGAATATTCAAAATTTGTATGATATTCATACTTTTGTGTACATCACCGATTTATGCACAATCAAACCCTAATGATGTTTTAAACTTATCTAAGGGTTTGGATGCAATTGAAAGTGGAAATTATACTGAGACTAATGTTCATCTGAAAGAATTAAAAAACCCAATTGCTAAAAAAATTTTAAAATGGGCAATGCTACGATCAGGACATGGAGATTGGAAAGAATATCAAAATTTTTTAAATGATAATCCACAATGGCCTGGTTTGAAGAAGTTAAAAAAACAGGCAGAGATAAAAATACCAGAAAATAGTAATCCCCAAGATATATTAAATTTTTTTGGTAAGCAAAATCCAGATACTGGTTTTGGGGCGTTGAAGCTAATTAAGGCTTTGATTGCTACAAATAAAAGCAATAGAGCCAATAAAATTTTGTATTATTCGTGGAGTAATCTTTCATTATCTTTGGATGAGCAAAAAGAATTTTTAAGTAATGAACTATTAACTGAATTTCATCATGAAGATAGAATCAATAATCTTTTGTGGCGTGGTGAAGTAAAAGGTGCAAAAAGTATTTTGCATCTTACATCTTCACAAATGCAAAAGCTTATAAAAGCAAGAATTGGATTGCAAATAGGAGCTTCTAATGTTGATCAATTAATTGCAAGCGTACCAAATATATATAAAGATGAACCAGGATTAGCATTTGACAGGTTTCAATGGCGTATTCGAAAAAACCGGTGGGATGATGCAGAAAATTTATTAATAGATAGAACGCAAATATCATCTAGTCTTGGTAGACCAGAAAAATGGGCAAAGCGCCGGCGAGGATTTGCAAGGCGAGCTATGCGGGCAAACCAACCAAAATTAGCATATTATTTAGCTAGCAACCATCAATTAACTGCAGGTGCAAATTATGCAGATTTAGAATGGTTATCTGGATATATTTCTTTGGTTTACTTAGATGCTCCTGATCAATCACTAAAACATTTTGAAAATTTTAATCTGGCAGTTTCATCACCAATTAGTAAGGCTCGTGCAGGATATTGGCTTGGCAAAGTAAATGAAAAATATGGTCACTTGGAGCAGGCAGCCAAAGATTATAAAGTTTCAGCTAATTTTCAAATGACTTACTACGGACAATTATCTTCAGAACGGTTAAAGTTAAATAACAATCAGTCTTTTGTTAATGATGAAAGTATATTCAGTTGGAGAACTGCTAGTTTTGTTGATGATTCAGTTTTTCAAGCTGCAGTATTATTACTTAAAGCAGAAAAGTTTGTAATGATGCGATGGTTTATGACGCATATGGCTGAAACTTTAGATCGTGATGGATTAATGAGATTATCAAATTATGCGCATGAAAAAAATGTGCACTTTGTAGAAATTGGGATTGCAAAAGAGGCAGCTAAAAGAGGAATTATTTTACCTAAGGCATATTTTCCAATAAATGAAATACCTACATACTCAAATAATCTACCGCCAGAAGTAATTCTATCTATTGCCAGGAGAGAAAGTGAATTGAATATGAACGCTATTAGTCCAGCAGGTGCTGTAGGACTAATGCAGATATTGCCGTCAACAGCAAAACAAATGTCAAAGGAACTGGGTATTAAATTTTCTTATAAAAAGCTAAAATCTGATGCAAAGTACAATGTAAAGCTTGGGTCTGCTTATTTAAGCAAACTTATTGATATCTACGAAGGGTCATATCTATTAGCTTTTGCAGCATATAATGCTGGACCAAGAAAAGTTAATGAATGGATCAAGCTTTACGGAGATCCTAGAGATTCATTAGTATCTGTAATAAATTGGGTTGAACATATTCCATATAAAGAAACACGAAATTATGTTATGAGAGTATCAGAAAGTCTACATGTATACCGTATTAGAATTAATGGAAGTACCCCTTCAATAAGTTTAACAAAAGATTTAAAATAAAGTTATTTTTGTTTGATTATTCTCTCACGCCAAAGAGTATATAATCCTGCTAAAATAACAATAATCGAACCAATTGCCGTAGTAAGCTTTAAACTTTCTCCAAATACTATCATGGCTAAAGCGGATCCAAAAACCAGTTGTAAATAAGCAAAAGGTTGTACCCCGCTAGCCTCGGCTACTTCATAACATTTTATTAATAAGTAGTGGCCAAATGCACCTGTAACACAAAGTAAACACATCCACATCCAATCAATGGAACTCATGGATTCCCAAAAAAATACACCAATCAAAGTCGTAACAATTAGTCCTGTAACTCCAGTCCAGAAAAAGCTGGTTGCAGCACTATCTTGTCTAGAAACATATCTGGTTAAAAGGCCATACAATGCAAATAAAATTGCAGAGCATAATGGAAAAATTGCGTATACACTGAACACTGAATATCCCGGTTGGAGAATTATTATAATTCCAAAAAAACCTATAAAAATTGCAATTGATCTGCGCCAACCAACACTTTCGCCCAATATAGGTCCAGATAATGCAGCAATGATTAATGGGTAAATTGTAAATATAGCTAAACTTTCAATCAGACCAATCAAAACAAAGCCAAGTACCATAATACAAATTTCAACAGCAAGTATTATACCTCTTAGACATTGTATTATAGGCTGATTTGTTGAGGCAGCTTTCCTAATTGATCCTACATTTGCCTTAGCCCAAAAGATTACAAATGCCGCAAAAAACCAATATCTAATCATTACTATCATAAATACATTATATTCACCTGCTAAATAACGTGAAATTCCATCCTGCATTGCAAATACAAATGTAGTTGCTATCATCAATATTACGCCAAGACGAAGATTTGTTTGTTCCATTCTTAATTCCAAAGGTATGATTGAAATACTTATTTCCTGATTCTATGAGATGAGGCTTCTATTGTATGTACATAATATGCAGAAATAAGACTGATTAATTTAGTAATTAATAATATAAATAAAAAATTATATGCTCCATTTTCTTCAGTCAACATTACCCCCATTAAAGTAGCTACTATAGCGCCAAAAGCGACAGCCATTGCTCCAGATAATCCTGATGCACTACCTGCTAAATCTGAACGGACATTCATAATGCCAACATGGCTACTTGGTAAAGAAAAACCATTTCCAAGCCCTATGAAAACCATAGAACCAAAGATTGTAAATGTTGAGATATATCCTTTTAAAACTAAAATAAGGCCCAGTGATATTCCAAAAACTGCGAGTACCCGTCCAAACAAAATCATTTGAGTTAAGCCAAGATATTTACTGAACTTTGTTGAAAAAAAACTACCAATAAAAAATCCTAGAGATGTTGTCCCAATTAAAAGACCTAATTCTGTTGGGGGTAAATTTAATACTTTTGTTGCCACGAGTGGAGCACCACTTAAAAAACCATAAAAACATGCAACAGATGAAGACATGCATATAGAATACCCCCAGAACTTGCCTGATTTAAATAATTTTGGATAAGTAGAAAATTGTTTATAAAATGTATCACTTTTTTGTGTATTTGTTTCACCTAAATCAAGCCATATCAAAACAAGTAGAGAAACACCCATAATTAGATATACCCAAAAGTTTGTTCGCCATCCATAAAGTTCATCCAAGAAGCCCCCAATCAAAGGTGCTATCATTGGAACAATGGCCATAGCCATAGCAATAATCGATAAGACTTTTACTGCATCTTTTGAGTCCATCATATCGCGCACAATGGCTCTTGAAAGCGCAGTTCCTGAAATCATTGCCCCTTGTAAAATTCTAAAAAATAAAAACCACCAAATGTTTGAGGAATAAATGCAGCCAATTGTTGAGAAACAAAATATTATGACGCTAAATAAAAGAATTATACGCCTTCCATATCTATCTGAGAGGGGTCCTATAATAATTTGTAGAAATGCAGTAACTGCCAAGTAACCGGCTACTGATATATTCATGACACGATAAGATACATCAAACTCTGTTGCCATGTTTGCTAAAGAGGGCAAAAACATATTTAGCGATACTATAGAAGCGGCTGTAATAACAATTAATGTTATCAAATGTGGGTTTGATTTGGCTGCTAAAAATTTCATTCTTTGCGGCCAATGCTCATGTGACGCTTCTTTCTAAATCCCTTTGAACGCTTAACATTGAAGCCTGAATTAGATAAGCTTCTACGCACAAATCCTGCTGCTGTGTATGTTGAAAATGTACCATGTTGTGTGGTATGATTTGCTACAGAATTTAGTAAATTAGCTTCCCATAATTCAGGATTTTTTGCAGGACTAAAGCCATCCAAAAACCAAGCATCAGCATAGTGATCCCACGTTTTCAGCGTTTTTCTTGCGTCACCTATTATTATGTTAGCATCTAAAGTAGGGGTTTTGATAGTCCAGCCATTTTCAAGTTGATGAATTAACTCATTTGTTAAATGAGTTAATTCTGGCCAATTTTTTAATGCTTGAGACATATCTTTTAAAGCCATGGGGAATGCTTCGAAGCTTGTATACTTAAGAGGTGTAGTGTGGCCTAATTCTATCCACAATTGCCAGGTAGATAAAAGATTTAGGCCAGTTCCAAAACCTAATTCTGCTACATGAAATCCATCTTTGAAGCGTTGATGTAAGTTATTTCCTGACAAAAAAACATGCCTTGTTTCTTCTAGGCCATCAAAAACTGAGAAATAGGGATCATCAAATTTTTTTGATATGGGGGTTCTTTCATCTTGCCATTCAATTGATGCATTTTTTATCTGGTCGCACATATGATTTTGCCTTAAATAAAAACAAAGTTTAACGCTCATGGCTCTAAAATGACAACTACTAAATCATATGATGTAATAATTATTGGCGCTGGTATTTTTGGCCTTTCTTGTGCTTATGAGTGCTCAAAACGAAATTTATCTGTTTTAGTTGTGGATGCTAAAAAAATTGGGTCAGGTGCATCAGGTGGAATTTTGGGTGCAATGGCTCCATATACTCCTGATCAATGGCATGAAAAAAAAGAGTATCAGTTTCAAGCCTTATGTTCGGCAGAAAAACATTGGAAAGATGTTGAAAAATTATCATCAATCTCATCTGGATATGGACGAATTGGTAGAATTTGCCCAATTATTCACGAACGTGTTTACAAATTAGCACTTAGTAGGCGTGAAGATGCAAAGAAGAATTGGGGAAAATTCAAATGGGATGTAATAAAAAAGCATGAATTAGTTTCATTAGATGCAGCACCATATGGACTTATTTATGATAATTTTTCAGCACGGATTTATCCCTCAAAGGCTTGCCACTCATTGGCTCAGGCATGTAGTTTAAATCACGTAGAATTCCGTGAGAATACTAAAGTTACAGACTTTGACTCGAACGCAATTTATGGTGAATGGGGTAAAGAAACAGCGTCATCCATAATTATTGCAAGTGGATATGAAGGCTTTGATTTTATAAAAAGTTATTTTCCGATTACTATAGGGTCTGGAGTTAAGGGGCAGGCAGCACTTATTGATATTGACCTAAGAGATATGCCTCAGATCTATGCAAATGGAATTTATGTAGTTCCTCACAGTGATGGAACAACCACTATTGGTTCTACGTCAGAAAGCAATTGGTTGGAGCCATTTAATACAGATTACCAACTTCATGAACTCATAAAGAGAGCAGAAGATATTTGTCCTACAATTAAAAATGCAAAATTAATTAAGAAATGGGCAGGCATAAGGCCTAAAGCACGCCGTAGAGAACCTTTAATTGGTAAAATACCAAGATCTGATAGCATTTATTTAGCAATGGGAGGTTTCAAAATTGGATTTGGTATTGCTCATGAAATTGGAGTATCAGTTGCAGATTTAATTGAAAATAAACCGAACTCATTACCTAAAAGTTATACAATTGGACATCATTTAGAGTAAAAGAATTAATACTCTACCCCAATCTGGGCTTTTATTCCCGCTCGAAATGGGTGTTTTAATAATTCCATTTCAGTAACTAAATCAGCAATTTCTATTAAATCGTCTTTTGCATTGCGCCCTGTAATTACTACATGGGTCATTTCAGGTTTTTCTTCTACTAGAAATGTAACAACCTCGTTTATGTCAACATAATCATATCTTATTGCAATATTTAATTCATCAAGAAGTACCATGGAGTTCGAGGGGTCGCGGATTAGATCCTTTGCTTTTGACCAAGCTGCTTGTGCCATTTCAGTATCGCGGGTTTTATCTTGTGTTTCCCATGTGAAACCTTCTCCCATAGTATGAAAAGAGCAGATGTCAGTAAAACGATCAAGTATCATATCTCTCTCACCAGTTGACATGCCACCTTTTATGAATTGCACAACTGCAGATTGCATTCCATGAGCAATATGCCGAAATATCATACCAAAAGCTGCTGTTGATTTACCTTTACCTTTGCCAGTGTGAACAATAATCAGACCTTTTTTATCAGTCTTTGTTGCCATGATTTTATCACGGGCAGCTTTTTTTTTGGCCATTTTCATCGCGTGTCGTTCAGTATCTTCTGACATTTTATCACCTTTTAAATTAATAATAATTCCTATTTTGGCAGATCGTGCTGCATATGCAACAACGCAAATCTAGCGTATTTTTTTAGTTTTAGATTCTAAAATATTATCGATTCTTAAATATGCTGAGTTTGATTTGGGTACCCACATTTTACGATTTATAGCTTCCTTAAACCGTCCTGCCATTTCCAACAGAGCTGAAGGGTTATGTTCATTAATAAATGTTTTTGTTTCCTCGTCACCTATAAAAGCAGCCTCTATCATATCAAAATGATGATTTTGTACTGCGCCCGTGGTTGCGGAAAATGCAAATAAATAGTCAAGTGTTGCAGCCATTTCAAAAGCGCCTTTGTACCCGTGTCGTTTTACACCTTCGATCCATTTTGGGTTGACCACTCTGCTGCGCATTACCCGGCTAATTTCTTCATCTAAAGTCCTTATTATCGGACGTTCCGGTCTGGAATGGTCATTATGATATATTGGTCGATCACGGCCTTGAATTGTTGATATTGCCGCTGCTGCACCACCTTCAAATTGATAATAATCATCACTATCTAAAATATCATGTTCACGATTATCTTGATTTTGAACGACTGCATCCACTTGGCTCAATCTTGTTTCTAGTGCTTTTCTTGCTGACTTACCCTGCGAGTTTTTTCCATATGCATAAGATCCCCATTCAAGATAGCTTTCTGCAAGGTCAGCTTTTTTAGACCAAAGCTTTTCATCAATCATGGCCTGTAATCCAGCACCATATGATCCAGGTTTAGAGCCAAATACACGATATGCACTATCTTCATTGCTTTCGGTTCTAAATTTATGAGCAGCTGGATTTAACTCTAAGGGTTCATCTAGCTCCATAATTGCTCTTGCTGCACTGTCAACTAAGGCCATTTGTTGTGGAAATGCATCTCGAAAGAATCCAGATACACGTAATGTAACATCAACCCGCGGTCTATCTAAAACACTGACTGGTATTATTTCAAAGCCTATAACTCTTCGGTTAGATGTGTCCCATTTTGGTTTAACACCCATTAGTGCCAATGCTTGAGCGATGTCGTCACCACCAGTTCGCATGTTTGCTGTTCCCCAAGCAGTCAACAATATTGTTTTGGGCCAATCTCCATGACCTTGAAGATGTTTTTCAATTAATAAATTGGCTGATTTCCAACCTAAAGCCCATGCAGTAGGGGTAGGTATTGCACGACTATCTACTGAAAAGAAATTACGCCCTGTTGGTAATACATCAAGCCTACCTCTAGTAGGAGCACCTGAAGGGGCAGGATCTATAAAAAGACCATTCAATGTATCAATCAAGCCTTTTTTTTCGTTTGTGCCACAGCTTGCCACAATTGGTCTTATGACATTTTGTATCATTTCCAATACAATTTTCGTTTTGGGCCAGTTTCCGGGACTTAGCCCATCTAGTAATTTAATGGCAAGTAGTTCTATACGTTCAACAGCATCTCCATTTGTGCGCCATACGTCCTGACAAATATCTTGTAAAATTTTCGGTTTGCATCCTTTATATGCTTTTCCCATTAAACAGTCTAAAGGATCAAAATCCATTTTGAGATCAGTCGCTAAAGCTCTTTGTAAACTTGAGTTTTCTTCTTTTCCATTCCCTCTGGGAACACGAGCTAATGCAATGGATAAATCTCTTTCTAATCGACCAGTTGGAGAAGTTCCAAAGATGTGCAACCCATCACGTATTTGTGCTTCTTTTAGCTCACAAAGGTACTCATCAAGTTTTGCCAGATCGTTATCTTGATCTTCACCAACCATACCAGCATCTATATCTATACTAGTTGCTGATGTAAGGGATAAAATTTTATCTTTTAAAAGATTAAGCCTTCTTGGATCGACGCCGGCTGCTTCATAATATTCATCTACTAGTCCTTCAAGCTCCCTTAAAGGCCCATATGTTTCTGCACGTGTAAGTGGTGGCGTTAAATGATCAATAATTACTGCAGATATTCGTCGCTTAGCTTGGGTACCTTCTCCTGGATCGTTAACTATGAAAGGATATGCATTAGGCGTTGGTCCAATTACAACCTCAGGCCAACATTCATTTGAAAGTGCAATTGCTTTGCCAGGCAACCATTCAAGGTTTCCGTGTTTACCCATATGAACTAATGCATTGGTTTTAAATGAAAAACGCAGCCAAAAATAAAAAGCCAAATAATTATGGGGTGGTATTAAATCAGGTGAATGATATGTTTCTTTTGGATTAATATTATACCCACGTGCGGGTTGTATACCGACGCAAATATTACCAAATTCAAATATAGATAAAGCAAAACCATCATCATGAAAGAATGGATCATCTTCCACTTTTCCCCACCGAGATTCAATTTTATCACGAACATTAAGGGGCAGTTTTTTATAATGAATTAAATAATCTTCATGAGGCATTATTTTACCTCCAGATCTAATGGCGCGGTCAGTAAGCCAATTTGTTGGCCCATTCATAATCTTTTTCATTAATTCGTCTGATGTACTTGGCAAGTCTTGAGTATGATACCCTTCATCTTTTAACAATTTCATCATATCGACTGTGGCTTGAGGGGTATCCAAACCTACTCCATTTGCTAATCGACCGTCTTTATTAGGATAATTTGCGAGAATAAATGATACTTTTTTAGTATTTGCTTTTGTACATCGAAGATTTACCCAATTTTTAGTTAAATCTGCCACATAATCAATGCGATCACCACGAGCGCGATAACTTCCAATTGGGCATTGAGTTTTTTCATCAAAAAAAGCTTCTCCTTTAAAAGATATAGCCCGAGTAAGTACTCTGCCATCAACTTCTGGAAGAGCGACATTCATTGCAATATCTCGCGCGTTTAATCCATTTAACCCAGCTTCCCAAACTGCTTCAGTAGAGCTTGATAATACAACTTGGAACACAGGTGCGCGTTGAGCTGCTTTAATAATTAAAGGGTTGTAGGCGCCAGACTTTTCTACATTTTGATCTGGAGAACCTACAGCAAAGCTAGTGCAGTTTAAAATAACATCAGGAGGGGTTGTGTTAAACAAGCTTTCTATAGTTGCTATTGATAAAGGATCCTTAAGTGATGCAACAAAAATTGGCATAGGATTCAATCCGCGTTTAAGAATCGCTTTAATCATTCTATTTATTGGATGTAAGCCAGCACCCTGTACCAAGGCCCTATAGAATATAATTGGCACAACACCTGCATTTAAAAACCATTTTTTTTGGATTTCTTGCATATCTGTTATGCCTAGTGCAGGCCAATAAAGACCAGCTTTTAATAGAGGTTTTGCGGGCTCTGGTATGTCACTATTTTTTAAGATGGATTCAATATATAGTAAAAAGTTTTGAGAATTTTCTAGGCCTCCTTCTACCATGTATGCCCATAAAGTTTCCCAGTCTTTTCTAGAAACTGTAGAAAATTTCCAAAGCTCCTCATCAGGTTTATCATCGCCTGGAAGAGCTATAAATTTAATACCAAGTGCACCTAATCTTGCTGCGTATTGTTCGATTCCATACTTCCAATACCCAGTTCCACCTAAAATTCTTGCAATAACAATTTTTGATTTTGAAGCACAATCATCTATATGTAAGTCAACCGACATAGGATGTGACAGGTGTGTTAAATTTGCTAGCCGTAAACTAATATTATACTTTAGATCAGAATGCGCTTCTGAAAGTGCTGCTAATTCTGTATCTGCAGCTGAAATATATATAATATCAGCAGGCGTCTGACCTAAATCAATAGCTTCTGACCCATCATCGATTTGACCGGGAGTTGCTGATAACAAATGCATAAATTTACCTGTTATATTGTGTTTTCTGTCGGCTTAGTGGTATTCTCTGAGAGCTGATTTAATTGCATTTTGATCTAGACCAGATTGCCCAATCACAACTAGTTTAGTTGCGCGTATTTCACTTCCAAATGGTTGATCATAGTAAGTGTCAATACGCGGCCCAACGGCTTGGATGGTCATTCTCATTGGTTTGCCTTTAACAGCAATGAAGCCTTTAAGGCGTAAAATGTCATGCTCTTTTATTATTGACGATACTTTATCAATGAATATTTTTTCATGAACTATATCCCCAAGATTCAAAACGAAACTCTCAAAGTCATCGTGGTCATGCTCATGATGTATATGATCACCATTTTCATTATGTTCGTGATGATGATGCAATTCATGACGTGATTTCATGTCACTTTCAGCGGCAATATTTTGCCCTAAAAGCACATCAATTGGTAAAGCTCCTTTTGTAGATTTAATTACCTGTACACCTACTCGACTATTTTCACTTAATTTTTGGGTAAGTTCTGCGGCTTCATTGTTTGATAATAAATCAGCCTTGTTAACTATAATCATATCTGCACAGGCAATTTGGTCTTCATATAGTTCTGATAGTGGTGTTTCGTGATCAAGATTATCATCTAATTTTCGTTGATTATCTACAGCATCTATATCATGAGCAAATCTACCTTCTTTTACAGCTTTTCCATCAATTACAGTGATAACTCCGTCTACGGTTACTTTTGTTGATATTTCAGGCCAATTAAATGCGCGAATTAATGGTTGAGGTAATGCCAATCCAGATGTTTCAATGACGATATGGTCAGGTTTGTACTCGCGCTCTAATAAAGATTTTATTGTTGGAATAAAGTCATCTGCTACAGTGCAGCAAATACATCCATTTGAAAGCTCCATGATGTCGTCAGGTGTGCAAGTATCGTCACCACATCCTTTCAGAATATCTCCATCTACGCCTAAATCACCGAATTCATTTATTATAAGTGCAATACGCTTGCCTTGAGCGTTCTGAAGGATGTGACGTATTAAAGTTGTTTTGCCTGCACCTAGAAAACCTGTGACTACAGTAGCTGGAATTTTTTGTACCATTATTAAATGTGCCTTTTTATATTTAAACGGCCAAGCATAGCCCGGCCGTTAAGAATATTATTTTCTGTAATTAATTTAAACCTAATGAACTGAAGACTGCTCCCTCAATGCCTTCAAGGGCAAGGAATACACCCATACCAGCAACAAAAGCACCAGAAATACGAGTAGGAATTGCAGATGCTTTGGTAGCTTTCCAGGATTTAGTGGCTAAGAATCCGGTACCTATAGCAATTAAGTATTGAGAAACCCCAAGTCCAATTAAATAACCAACAAGTACTAAAGTTCCAACTGACATTTCTTGTCCAGCAATAGATGCCCCAAATGCAGAGCCATGGAATATTCCAGTAATTGCAAATAAAAACAATGTATTGAAATTTGAGAGGCTACGACCAGTTGCAACAATGCCGCCTAGTAGAATTAATGAAATCACAATCATGCTTTCCGTGGCTGGAATAGCTAGGCCAAAAGATGATGATAAAGTTCCAATCAACATTGCAGCAATAAAAGTTAATGGAGCTGAAAGACGATGACCTGTAAATACTGCAGATATACCGACTAAAGCTATAAAAAATAAATGGTCAAAACCTAAAATTGGATGACCCACTCCAGATAGTAAGCCGTGTGTAAAAGTTTCCATTGGCGCGCCTGCTAATGGATGGTGCGCATAAGCCGGTCCGGCCAAAGTAAGTGCTGTCAAGCTTGATATAATTTTTTTCATTTGTGTCCCCAAAAGATTAAGTATTGGGGGTGCGAATGCGATGGAGCCTATGGCCTTTACCATCACGGAACACCCCGTCCGTTATTGTGGTCGGCGATAACGCCGTTGCAAGGCTGGTTTCCTGACTCACGGATAGATCGCTTCGCCCGCCTTCCCAGTTTTAACCAGTGGCTTTGGACTTCGCTTTCCGCATACAGTCGCGGGGGCGGTTGCAGCTTTAGGCCCCATTTGGGTAGTCCTTATCTACATTCCCATTTGATCCCCAGTCGTTTAGTACGACTTCAGTGGGGAACCATGCTATTCCTTAGTGCCTTTAAGCAGAAGATTAAGCAAGTGTAATTCCGACAAGTCAGTAAGTTATCACGCCATAGTTTATTCATTGCGCAAATATATTATGCAATATATTGTGGATAACTCAGTTATAACCGCTAAATAAAGGGTTTTTGTGTTGACACATCAGCCTGGAAATAGAGAATTAATTAAATAAGAATCAAGGGCATTTTTGTGCAGTTTAGTAAGCTAAGATTAACAGGTTTCAAAAGTTTTGTTGATCCTACAGAATTAATTATAGCAGATGGTTTGACCGGTGTGGTTGGGCCAAATGGTTGTGGAAAATCTAATCTTTTGGAAGCATTGAGATGGGTAATGGGTGAAAATCGACCCAAAGCAATGCGAGGCGGGGGTATGGAAGATGTAATTTTTGCAGGCGCATCTTCGCGGCCTGCAAGAAATTATGCAGAAGTGTCATTATTGATTGATAATACGCAGCGTCTAGCGCCAGCTGCTTTTAACACTCAGGATGTTTTAGAGATTATTCGTAGGATTACGCGAGATGTAGGTTCAGCATATAAGACTAATGGTAAGGACTCTCGAGCAAAAGACGTCCAAATGCTTTTTGCTGATGCATCTACTGGTGCGCATTCACCTGCATTAGTACGACAAGGCCAAATTTCTGAACTTATAAATGCAAAGCCAAAAGCACGAAGAAGAGTCTTGGAAGAGGCTGCTGGCATCTCGGGACTATATCAACGCAGACATGAAGCAGAGCTTAAGTTAAGAGGATCAGAAACTAATTTAAGCCGAGTAAATGATGTTGTTGAACAACTTAATAGTCAACTAGGATCTCTTGCACGCCAAGCGAGGCAGGCTAAGCGTTATAGAGAAATAGGTAATGAATTACGACAGTCAGAAGGTTTATTGCTTTATAGACGATGGCGTGAAGCTGATATTGCAAGACAAAAAGCTTCTGAAGAATTAGCTGAAGCTACAAAATTTGCTGCTAATGCTCAAACAGAAGCATTACAATTATTGAAAAATCGGCAACTATATGAAACTAAGGTACCTCCCTTGCGTGAAGAGGAAGCAATTGCATCTGCAGTGGCTCAAAGGCTAAATGTTCAACGTGATACATTGGCTGATGAGGAGAATCGTGCACGTGATCAAATTGAAACGTTAAAATCTCGAATTGAACAGCTTGGCAATGATATTGACCGTGAAACAGGATTGAATAAAGACGCAGAAGAAACAATTACTCGGTTAGACTGGGAGCACAAGCAAATTGAAAAAGCTTCATTAGGACATCAAGAAAAACTTAATGATGCAAACGTAGCTGCTCGTGACGCTGCATCTATTCTCCAGGATAAGGAGAGTGGACTAGACAAGCATACAGAAGATACCGCTAGATTGTCAGCACGACATCAGTCCGCTCATCGTCTTTTAGATGAAACAAAATCTTTATTAAATAAACGCCAAGCAGACTCCGATTCTGCTGTAAGCAATTTGTTATCGGCCGAACAAGGTTTAGAAGAAGCACAAGACCGTTTAAAGCAGGCAATTGCAACACGTGCCCTAACGCAAGAAGCAATGTTAAAATCCGAAGCTAAATTATTGGAAATTGAAGAAAATAGAATTATAACTCAAACTAAAGATAGTGATGCAAGATCTGAACTTTCTGAAGCAGAAGGCGAAGCAAACGCATTAAGAGCTGAGGTCTCTGCATTAGAGAGAGTAATCGCACGTGATAGCACAGATGGTGAACAATTAATAGACTCTATCGTAGCTAAAAAAGGTTATGAAGCTGCTTTAGGGGCTGCTTTAGCAGATGATCTGAAAATGCCAATAATTGATTCTACTGGTATTTCAGGTTGGTCTCAGATGCCTGATTACCCAAAAATAGAAAAGCTTCCAAATGACAGTGAATCATTATCATTTTATGTTGATGCGCCAGCTACGCTCTCACGTCGATTAAGCCAAATAGGTATAGTTTCTCAGAAAGATGGACCACGTTTACAGGCAGATTTAATGCCCGGACAAAGATTAGTTTCTGTTGAAGGCGACTTATGGAGATGGGATGGATTTAGGCAGAGTGGAAGCGATGCTCCATCAGCCGCAGCATTACGCCTTCAGCAAAAAAATCGCTTAGAAGAATTACGAGCAGGGCTTAGATCTGCAGAGTTACGATTGGATAAATCTAGATCAATTTTTGAAAAAATTCATCAAGAGTTGAAAGATATAATACAAGCTGATCAGGATGCGCGTATAGAACGAAAATCTTCTGATGAGATGGCAACTAATGCTAGTAGACAAATGTCTAGATCTGAAGCTGATTGTGATATGCTTGCAGGTAAAGTTGAGGCGTTAAAATTAGCAAAAACAAGATTGGAAGAAGAAACGTATTCTGCATCAGACGAATATAGAGATGCTACTAATGCTATATCAAGTCTTGGCGATCTTGAAGCAGCGCGTGATTTATTGGAAACAATTAAAGTTGGTGTTGAAGCAGCTCGAATGACAATGATGACTAAAAGATCAATGTTTGATGAAATTCGCAGAGAGGGTGAATTACGAACAAAAAGACGCCAAGAAATAATACAAGAAGCATCTGGATGGCGGCATAGATTAGCGACTGCGGAAAAACGTATCTCTGAGCTTAATGATCGTAAAAATAACTCCAAATCAGAACTTGAACTAGCATCATCAGCACCAGAAGAAATACTAATTAAACGTGATGAGTTATCAAAATCAATCGAAGCAGCAAATGAACGTTTGAAAATTGCCTCAGATACTTTGGCAGTTGGTGAAAGTGAATTACGTAAAGCAGAGCAAGAAGAACGTGACGCAGAAAAACGTGCTTCTGAAAGTAGAGAGAAACGCGCTCGGGCAGATGCAGTTTTGGAAGCTTCAGTAATTCAAGTTGCCACTGCATCAGATAGAATACGTGAAGATTTAAATATAGATCCTGAAAAACTACTTGAAACATTGGATGTGGACCCTGAAAAAATTCCATTGGCTGATCGAATAGAATCTGACGTTCTTCGTTTAAGACGACAAAGGGATGCGTTGGGAGCTGTGAATCTTCGAGCTGAAGAAGACGCAAAAGAAGTTAATGAAGAAAGAGATACACTAGTTAAAGAAAAAAATGACCTTGAAGAAGCAATAAAAGAACTTCGTATTGGAATTTCTAGTTTAAATAAAGAAGGTAGAGAGCGATTATTAGCTGCATTTGACGAAGTAAATATTAATTTTTCACGGCTATTTAAAACATTATTTGGTGGGGGAGAAGCAAACTTAGTTCTCGTTGAAAGTGATGATCCACTTGAGGCAGGCCTTGAGATAATGTGTCAGCCTCCAGGAAAAAAACTTTCTACGCTCTCATTATTGTCTGGAGGTGAGCAAACCCTTACAGCGTTAGCATTAATTTTTGCTGTATTCTTGGCAAACCCTGCACCAATTTGTGTGCTTGATGAAGTAGATGCACCTCTTGATGATGCAAATGTAAACAGATTTTGTGACATGTTGGATGACATGACAAGTCAAACTGACACTCGATTTCTAATTATTACACATCATGCAGTGACCATGGCTCGTATGGATAGATTATTTGGTGTAACAATGGCTGAGCAAGGTGTTAGCCAATTGGTTTCAGTAGATCTTTCGGCTGCAGAAAAGTTGATTGATTAATTGCTCGATTTTGAAGCTTAGTGGCTTCTAAAAAACTTTTGAAGTATAATTTAGAAGCCATAAGTTATTAATTAAGGTGCCCATCCAGTGATGTGTTTAATTTCACAAAAATCTTCAATGCCCCATTTACCACCTTCACGGCCATTTCCTGATTGTTTGTACCCACCAAATGGCGAAGGACCTGCACCACCATCTCCATTAATCCTTATCATACCCGCTCTCATTGCACATGCAGCACGTTTTGCTTTTGCTTGATCTTGTGTTTGTACGTAATTGGTTAATCCATAGTCTGTATCATTAGCCAACTCATATGCATGAGCCTCATTATCAAATGGCATCATTACAAGGACGGGTCCAAAAATTTCATCTCTTCCAACTGTCATTTCATTAGTGACATCAGCAAAAACTGTAGGACGTACAAAGAAGCCTTTGTTTATTCCTTCAGGCCGGCCTAAGCCACCAGCTACCAACCGTGCACCTTCTTTAATGCCTGCATCTATCATATTTTGAACTTTTTCGTAATGAGAACCTGAAGACATTGCGCCCATATGTGGACCCTCATTTGCTGGATCGCCAACGGTATGATTTTGAGCCACTTTAGTAGCAATCTCAACAGCTTCGTCATAATATGAGCGTTCTACTAACATTCTTGTAGGTGCATTACAGCTTTGTCCGGAATTATTGAAAACATGCATTGTTCCACGCTTTACAGCTTTCTCATCGGCATCAGCAAATACTATGTTTGCACCTTTACCACCTAATTCTAATGTTACCCGTTTTACAGTATCTGAAGCAGCTTTAGAAATAAGCGCTCCTGCTCGTGTAGAGCCTGTAAATGATATCATATCTATGTCTTTGTGTGATGACATTTGTGATCCGACTCCGACCCCGTCACCATTTAACATGTTATAAACGCCGGCAGGAACACCAGCATCATGCATAATTTCTGAAAAAACATAAGCTGAAAGGGGAGATATCTCTGAAGGTTTTAATACACAAGTAGAGCCAGCTGCTATTGCAGGAATTACCTTCAAAAAAATCTGGTTCATTGGCCAGTTCCATGGAGTGATAAGACCGGCTACCCCAATTGGCTCCTTAATAATTTTTTCAGATGGAAAGCCTTCAATGCTTTCTTCAAAATCGAATGCTTCCAATGAGTCGATAAATTTTTGAATATGGCCTGTTCCACATCCAACTTGTTGAGTGCGAGATAGTGTTATAGGAGCACCCATTTCCATGGTAGTTGCCTGAGCAATATCTTCTTCGCGCTTAGCGTACTCTGTTTGAATAGATTTCAATAATGCTATTCTTTCAGATTTTGATGAATGTTGCCAAGATTGAAAGGCATTTCGCGCTGCACTAACAGCAGCATCTGTATCTGCTTGATCGCCTAACGAAATAATCGCAAAAGCTTCTTCTGTGGCAGGGTTAATTACCTTGAAGTCATTTGCTTTAGCTGGATTAACCCATTTACCATTTATGTAAAATTGGCGTCTGTCTAACATGATTCACCTGTTTGATTGTTACAGAACTTAAATGGCACTCGTAAATCTAAATGGCAAGTTTGAACACGACCTAAAAATATAACTATTTCGACATTTACTGACTTAATTATGTGTTATTGTCTTAGTTATAAATTTTTAACAGCAGCAATCATACAAATTTCTACTAAAATTTGTTCACGAGCCATATTTGCCTCAACACATGCTCTTGCAGGCTTCTCATGTGGTCCTATCCATTCATTCCATGCCTCATTCATTAATGCGAAATCGTCCATTGTGCGAATGAATATTGTTGTTGATAATATATTATCACGATCTGATCCTGCTTCCAAAAGTAATGCATCAATCTTTGTTAGACAGTCTTGAGTTTGATCTTTGACACCAGCTGTTACATCATTAGCGACCTGGCCGGAGAAGTATATTGTACCGTTATGGATGTTGATCTTACTCATTCTTTCGCTGGAATGTTTGCGAATTATAGTCATTGATATTCTCCGATATATATCTAGTTTCAATTTTTATTTTATATTTAGTTTTAAAAAAGAAAAAGGCCTCGTTTTTACGAGGCCTTAGTTTTCTTATCAAATTATGGATAATATTTTGAAATTTATTTATCCTTTTCTACAATGATTTCTTCACCAGTTTCTTGGTCAATTACTTTCATTGATAGACGTACTTTACCTCGATCATCAAAACCCATTAGTTTAACTTTAACTTTTTGTCCTTCTTTTACCAAGTCACTTGGGTGATTTACGCGCTCATTAGCCATCTGAGATACATGAACTAAACCATCACGTTTACCAAAGAAGTTAACAAATGCACCAAAGTCCATAACTTTTACAACTGTACCTGTGTATATAACTCCAACTTCAGGCTCTGCAGCAATTTCCATAATCATTTCTTTTGCTTTTTCAATTTGCTCACCATTGCTGGATGCAATTTTGATAACACCTTCATCATCAATATTAACTTTTGCACCAGAAACTTCACAAATTTCACGTATAACTTTACCACCTGAGCCAATAACTTCGCGAATTTTTTCAGGGTTTATTTTTATGGTTTCTATACGTGGGGCATGTTCGCTAAATGAACCAGCTTCAGTTAACGCATTAGCCATTTCTCCTAGGATGTGTAAGCGGCCATCTTTGGCTTGCGCCATAGCTTTTTCCATGATTTCTGGAGTAATTCCCGCTACTTTGATATCCATTTGTAGCGAAGTTATACCATTTTCCGTGCCAGCTACTTTAAAGTCCATATCCCCTAAATGATCCTCATCTCCTAAGATATCAGTTAAAACAGCATATTCACCACTATCTTGTAGTATCAAGCCCATAGCAACGCCTGCTACAGGCGCGCGCAGTGGAACACCAGCATCCATCATCGATAATGATCCACCGCAAACAGATGCCATAGATGACGAGCCATTTGATTCTGTGATTTCTGATACCATTCTAATTGTATAAGGAAATTCAGTTGCTGGAGGTAATACTGCTTGAAGTGCACGCCATGCTAGCTTTCCGTGCCCTATTTCTCTTCGTCCTGGCCCCATCATTCGTCCACATTCACCAACTGAATATGGTGGGAAATTATAATGTAATAAGAAATTTGAACGATATGTTCCGCTAAGAGCATCAATCATCTGTTCGTCATCACCAGTGCCTAATGTTGTAACTGCTAATGCTTGAGTTTCGCCGCGAGTAAATAGTGCTGATCCATGTGTTCGAGGAAGAACTGCTGTTTCAGAAATAATTGGACGAACTGTTGATAAATCTCTTCCATCAATACGTTTGCCAGTTTTTACAATGTCACCACGCACAACTTCTGACTCAAGTTTTTTCAAACAAGTTCCAAAGTTTGGATCAGATACTTGATCTTCAGATAATGCATCAATTATTGAGTCTTTTGCTGCAGAAACTGCACTTGTACGTTCTTGTTTGTCAGTTAGTGCATAAGCTGAGCGAATATTATCTTCTCCTTGAGCTTTAACAGCTGAATAAAGTTCAGAATAGTCAGGTGATTGATAATCGAAAGGTTCATTTGCTGCTTCTTCAGCCATATCAATTATCATGTCGATAACTGGTTGAATTTGTTCATGAGCAAAATTAATTGCTCCAAGCATTTCTTCTTCTGTCAATTCATATGCTTCTGACTCAACCATCATAACTGCATCTTTTGTACCAGCTACAACTAGATCAAGGCGTTGATCAGGATTATTTTTTAACTCATGCATATCATCGCAAGTTGGGTTTAGTACGTATTGGCCCCCTTCAAAGCCAACACGACAGTTCCCAATAGGGCCCATAAATGGTGCACCAGATAAAGTTAAAGCTGCTGATGCTGCAATCATTGCAACCATATCAGGATCATTAACTAGATCATGTGATAAAACAGTTAATGTAATTTGAACTTCATGTTTGAACCCTGGAATGAATAAAGGTCGTATTGGACGATCAATCAAACGTGCTGTTAATGTCTCTTTTTCAGTAGGACGTGCTTCTCTTTTGAAAAAGCCACCTGGAATTTTACCTGCAGCATAATATTTTTCTTGATAATTTACTGTAAGTGGGAAGAAGGATTGGCCTTCTTTTTCTTTTTTTGCAAAACAGACTGCAGCTAATACAGAGGTTTCTCCATAAGTTGCAATTACTGTGCTATCTGCTTGGCGCGCAATTTTACCAGTTTCTAATGTAAGCGTCTCTTCGCCCCATTTGATGGATTTTTTTACTTCATTAAACATTTATTTTCCTATCGTGGAGTAATCTTCGGCCCTCCGAAGTCTCCTTTTAAAAGGTAGCCCCATTGCTACCGACCTGTATCCTTTTGTTATATGCTCCGGTCAGTGCATAATTTCTCAGATACGCGGGCGTATATACTTTAAATATGAATATGTGAAGGGGGATAAGGGGTATTAACATTTATTAAAAAGCCCACTCATATATGAGTGGGCTTTTTAGTGATTTTAAAATTAACCTTATCGGCGAATTTCTAATCTTTTAATTAAATCTTGATAACGAGCTTCGTTTTTGCCACGTGTGTAATCTAACAATTTACGACGCAAAGCTACCATTTTTAAAAGGCCACGACGTGAGTGGTTATCTTTTTTATTAGTTTTGAAATGTTCTGTAAGAGTTTTGATACGTGAAGTTAAAATTGCTACTTGCACTTCTGGTGAACCAGTATCGCCCTCTTTAACCGCGTATTCTTTGATCAAACGGGCTTTTTCTTCAGCAGTAATCGACATCGGGGTCTCCTTTGTTTAAAGTTGATGGCTCACGCCGGGATATCGTCCAGCAAGGCCCATGGAGTATCTGTTTTGCAGATAAGGTGCCTCTTAAAGCTGATTCTAATAAAAATAAAGTGAAAAATCATTTTGATTTTTGTTGTAATAAAATAATGAAATTAGATATGAATAATGTCATCAGTACAACAAAACCGCCTGCCAATGCCCAAGAGCCTGGATATTCACCTATCACTAGCCAAATTAGAATTGGTGCAAGAATACTTTCACCTAAGATTAGAAGAGCGACCTCTGCACTAGGGATATACCTTGGCCCTAATACAATTAAACATGTTGATGCAGCAATTAGAAGATTATGAAATAATGCATATTGAGCATCCAAACCATCAAAAATAAATGGACTTGCCCAAGGTAAAAATACAACTCCACTCATAAATAAAGCAAATGGTGTAACTGGAATCATTGATTTAGCTTTTGATTTGCGTGCAAATGTCAGAGCTATACCATAACTTGCGGCGCAACCAACTGCACACAAATCCCCATAAATCGATGTAGATTGGTCTTGGGAGGAGCCGTATGAAATTAAAAGCACTCCAGTTAATGCAAATATAATAGTCCAAAGCATACGTTTTGATATTTTTTCATTTAAAACAATCCAACTAGAAATAGCAGAAAATATTGGCATTGATGCAAGTATAAATACGGTATTTGAAACTGCTGTCATGCTGACTGATAAAGCAAATAGAGGGCCACTCAGAGCTAGCAAACATGCAAAAATGATAGAATTTTTCCCTATATTGCGGTATATGTGGAAAATTTTTAAGCCATGATAAATGCATAATCCGAGCAATATAAAAAAACCAGATATGAAGCTACGCCAAACAATAATTGTATAAATGTCTGCGCTAAGTAAACGAATAAAAAGGCTATCTGGAATAATGAATAAAACAGCAAGAATAGTTATTATTAAACCCTTAGAATGGTCTGTCATCGTTCAATCCAATTTTCAGGACTTACACTGTAACTAATGTATAATGGATGTTTTGGATGACCATCTTTGGATAAACCAAGGTGCGTTAAGGTAAAGTTTTTAGCTCTCAAAAGTTCTTCAATTTTTTTACCACGATTAAGGTGACTGCCGTTGGTACCCCATGCACATATAATATTATTACTCCAATTAGCGCTTTTGATAATGATTTTGTCATTTTCTGGACCAATAGGATCTTTTTGCAATCGCATAATCTTAGGATCAGTAGATCTGTAAGCAAAGATATTGCATACTTTAAACGCGCCATAACCTAGGGCTTTAGCTCGTCTTTCGCATCGCTCGACTGTTGGATCATTTTGGATTTCTGTTGCAGTTGATGGATTCAGCATAATAAATAAAACTTTTTTTGCGCTACTATCCCATGAGCGGGTCAATGAGTATCGATATAACTCACAATTAGAATAAACTGCAGTTGATTTTGTAAGTTCTTTTTTGTGATTTCTAGTTATCATTTTTCAACGAATACACGACTTGGATGAAATGTCCCTGCTTTATAAATTCCTATTGCTAAGGGTTCTCCATTGCATGAGACCCATGCTTCATCGCCATAATCTAAATCAGATGTTATAACCATGGCAGGATTTCCATTTCTTAATTTTGTTATTTCTTCAGGCCTACACTTAAGCTCGGGTAATTCGGAGAGACCTAATTCAATTGGGTGTAAGTAATCTTCTAATTCTGGCTTCTTAGCTAACTTTTCTACTAACTTAAAATCAATTGCATCATTTACGTCTAGTGAACATGACCAAATACGGCGAAGGGATTTTACATATGCAAAGCAATCTAATAATTCACCTAAATCACGAGCAATAGAACGAACATAACCACCTTTGCCACAAATTAACTTTAACTCGACATGATCGATGTCAATTCGCTTTTCAAACTGTAAGTTTTCAACAAATAAATCTCTGGGAGCTAAATCTAAGTCTTCTCCATCCCGAGCTAGCTTGTAAGCACGAAGGCCATTAACTTTAACAGCTGAAAATTGAGGAGGAATTTGTTTAATATTTCCAATAAAAGCTTTTAAACCTTTTTTGATTGCCTGATCGGTGGGTCTGTTGGTGCTTTGGGCGATGACTTTGCCTTCACTATCATCTGTATTTGTAGCTTCTCCCAGCTTTATTATAAATGTATATGCTTTTATACCAGAAGTTACATATGGCACGGTTTTTGTTGCTTCGCCTAATGCTATGGCTAATAATCCAGTAGCTTCAGGATCGAGAGTTCCCGCATGGCCGGCCTTTTTTGCATTTAAAGCCCATTTAACTTTGTTAACAACAGCACTTGAAGTTATTCCAGCTGGTTTATCTATTAATAGCCAACCATCGATGCGGCGTTTACTTGATGCTTTCCCCATCTCTTTGGTCCTTGTAAGATCAGTTTTAGAATATAATTTTATATTTAAATTATTGTTGACTTATAAATCATTGTCAGAAGCGACATCTCTTTTAACAACATCTTGCTCAAGTAATCGTCGAGTTTCATCAAGTTGATCAAAAGTTCTATCTAGTACAAATTTAAGATCCGGTGAATATTTTAAGGAAACTAGTTTATTCACTGACCTTCTTATTTCATATTTATTTTTGTTTAGGGCATTTATTACAATTTCTGCATTTTGGCCGCCTAAAGGTAATACATAAACTAGAGCTAATTTTAGGTCTGGTGTAGACCTTACTTCACCTACTGTTATTGATACGTGCGCCAAATCTGTATCATGAATATCACCACGTAAAAGAACATCAGATACTGCACGTCTAAGCATCTCGCCAACTCGAAGTTGTCGTTGTGATGGCCCTTTGGCTGAGAGGTCGTTTTGCTTTACCATTTGTTGCTCATTTAATCGTTTTTGAAACTAGTCGCAAGCGGGGGTTTGCAAGCGGAGCAATGCGAGGTAAATGGGTATTGTATTAAAAGGATATAATTATGAAAAATCTTCCTAAAGTTGCTATTGTTGGTGCATCTGGACGCATGGGGCAAATGTTAATTAAGGCATCTTTAGCCTCTGATAAGGTAAAATTAGTTGGTGTGACTGAACGAAACAGTCACGAGTGGATTGGTCGTGACTTAGGGGTTTGTATGGGAACTTCAGAAAATGGAATAACCGTTAGTGATGATCCATTAGGAATTTTCAAAGGTGCAGATGCTGTAATAGATTTTACTACACCTAAAGCAACAATTGAACATGCTAGATTAGCAGCAGAATCAAAAATTGCGCATGTTATTGGCACAACAGGAATGGATGACAGTCACCTAAGCCTACTAGAAACATTTGCAAAAAAAATTCCAATCATAAGAGCTGGAAATATGAGTTTAGGCGTAAATTTGTTAACTTTATTGACAAAAAAAATATCTACTGTTCTTGATGAAGATTTTGATATCGAAATTGTTGAGAGTCATCATCGACATAAAGTCGATGCACCATCAGGAACAGCCTTGATGTTAGGGCATGCAGCTGCGGAAGGACGTGGAGTTAAATTATTAAATGTTGAAGATCGTGGGCGCGATGGTATCACGGGTGCTCGTACTCGTGGAGATATTGGGTTTCATGCTATACGTGGTGGTGATGTAGTAGGTGAACACGATGTAATATTTGCTGCAGATGGTGAAAGAATAGTTTTGCGCCATTTAGCGACTGATCGACAGATATTTGTTAGGGGCGCACTCCGTGCAGCTATTTGGGCGCAAGATAAAGATGCAGGTGAATATGATATGATGGACGTATTAGGGCTATAGGCATAGCCAGATGTATTTTTAAAAATCGGATGCTATACCTTTTCGCTCCCAGTCTCCATAACGTGTAGGTTCAAGGCCTTTGGGGCCGCCTAGTTCTAGTTCTTGGTTGGCTTTTTTCACATCTATTTTGCGACCTTTGGCTTCTTCAAGTGCGCGAATTGCAGCGGCTTTAATTCGATCTGATTTAGAAATTTTCATACTCTTTGCTCTGTTGCTGAACGTATCCATGTAGTAGTAGCATTCTAAACTACAAAAGAAAGAGACGCAAATGGCCAAACCGGGATTATTTGCTCGTGAAGCGGCAGTGCGATTGTTGCATGCAGTTTTATTAGAGCATCGCTTGTTAATTGATATTGTTAATGGTGAAGATAGTTTGCTTATCGACTTAGAGCCAAGTGAAAGGGCTAGGGCACAATCATTGGCTATGACGACTCTAAGAAATTTAGGGCCAATAGATATTGTTCTCAAAAAATATTTAACTAAAAAACCACCATTTGCATTGTTAAATATTTTGCGCGTTTCTTCTGCTGAAATGCTAGTTGATGGCATAGCTGCTCACGCTGCTGTTGATAGCGCTGTAACAATGGCTAAACGTAAACACAAAACAGCTCATTTAAAAGATTTAACAAATGCAGTTTTGCGAAAGGTCGCTTCTGAAGGGATAGAGGTTTTTAAAAAACTTGAGCCACAGGAATTACCAAAAGCATTTAGATCTCAAATGGCTAAAATTGCGACAAAAGAAGAAATAATTAGAATTGAGCGATCGCATCAAATAGGAGCACCTGTAGACTTAAGTTTTAAAGATATAAAAAAAGCTAAAACATTTTTGGAAAGTTATAATGGAATTATGATGCCTAACGGATCTGTTAGATTGAAGCGTGCAGGACAGATTACTGAAATGAATGGTTTTTCGGATGGAGATTGGTGGGTGCAAGATTTAGCTGCTTCTATTCCTGCTAAATGTTTCAATGATTTAAATGGTAAAAAAGTTTTAGATCTTTGTGCGGCACCAGGAGGCAAGACTATGCAACTTGCGTCGATGGGCGCGATTGTTACTGCGCTAGACATATCTTCAAAACGTCTTGAACGTGTAAAACAAAATTTGGATCGTACAAAATTAAAGGCACATTGTATTGCAGCAGATGCATTGAAATGGAAACCTGCTGAACGTTTTGATGCAATTTTACTAGACGCACCTTGCTCTGCCTCAGGTACAATTAGACGTCACCCAGACTTGCCTTTTGCAAAAGAAAATTTTGATTTAGGTGAATTATTAAAGCTACAAAGAGCGTTACTTCTTAAAGCATCAGGTTGGTTGGCACCGGGAGGAGAGCTTATATATTCTACTTGTTCAATTTTCTCCGCTGAGGGTGAAGGTCAAGTACAATGGTTATCTAAACAAAATAATAATTTAGCGCCTCAAAAAATAGATCCTACTTTATTGGGCTTGTATGAATTTATGGCTAATAATGATGGACAAATTAGATTGCGTCCAGATTACTTTGCTGATCAAGGCGGAATGGATGGATTTTTTGTAGCAAAATTTTCTAATAAAAATTAAATATATAAAAAAAGGTTAACTTTTTATAATGAGTATATCTGGTTATAATATAAGAAATACTATTGCGGTAGGGCGCAGTAAAATTTCGTTGCCTACAAAATCATTTGTTTATTTACCTGAGCCTTATACAATAGGATCTTATGAGCGAGGTGTGCAACTAAAGAACGGGTTGTTCTTGTTTATGGGGCATCTAATCGAAAGCCCCAACACATCGATTTGGGATATCAATGTTCCAAGCGCAATATACGAAGACGAACTGCATGGTTTTGCTTGGCTAGATGATTTAGCTGCAGAAGGAAGTAAATTTACTCGAGATTTAGCAAGGCAATGGTTATGGGAATGGATTGATAGATATGGAAATGGGAATAACTGGAAGCCTCAATTAACCGGTAGGCGAGTAGTGCGTTTTATCAACCATTCTCAAATGTTATTATCTAAAGCGACAGCAAAGCAAAAAAAAATATTTTTTAAGTTATTGGGTCAGCAAACAAATTTTTTATTTTCGGGATATAAATCAGAGACATCAAATCTCAAGAGACTAGAAGCACTATCAGGTTTAATTTATTGTAGTGCAATTCTGAAAGGAAAAAAGTTTTTTTTAAAGTCAGCATTGAGGAAAATAGCTAGAGAAGCGTCACGTTGTGTTGATGCAAATGGAAATATTAGAACTAGAAATCCTGAAGAATTATTTAGTATTTTAATGATGTTAAGTTGGAGTAATTCTGCAGCAATTAAAGCAAATAAGTTTGTATTAAAAAAACATAAAAAAATAATGGAAGTTCTGGCTGTTGATATACGATCACTTCGATTAGGAAATGGATGCTTAGTTCATTTTCATGGCGGTGGTCGAGGCGATGTGGGGTGCATAGATCAAATATTATCTAGTATTAAATTGCCAAATATAAAAATTAAAACAAACACAATGGATTATTATAGAGTTGTTAAAAATAAAACTGTTTTGATATTAGATGGTGGAGAACAGTTAATGAATTCTAATTCAAGTTTTAGTGCACTATCGTTCGAGTTATCCTCAGGTTTTGAAGAACTTATTGTAAATATTGGTCCCGGAAGTATTTTTGGAGATGAATGGCTTGATTTCAGTCAAAAGTTGTATGCACATAGTGGAGTTTGTGTGGCTAATTCTTCTCCAGGTAATAAACGCACTAAGATTGTTCCAGTTGTTGAGCATAGTAATGATTTAAATAACGATATAATTGTATCAAGTCATGATGGATACAATGATACTCATGGTGTAATTCATCATCGTAAAATAAAAATGTCCTCAAATGGAAATTTAGTTTCTGGTTTGGATACCATTAAATCTGAGAGTATCAACCAGAGAAAAGTATTTGATAACTGGATAAAATCAAAAAATGAAAAATTTATACCATTTTCAGCGCAATTCCATATTGCACCAAATATAGAAATTAACCCGAGTGATGATAATAAAAAAGTCACCTTAAAAACATTAAGAGGAGTCGTTTGGACTTTTGAAGCATTAAATGGAGAAATTAGTATTCAAGATAGTGCTTTTATGCAGTTTGGTGAGTTAAGCCCACGTGCGGCAAAACAGATTGTGGTAACCAGTGCCGCTATCGACTATGAGGGCGCTATTGAATGGACTCTTTCAAAGTAAAGTGTTCCAGAATATTGTTAATAAATTTTAAAGGAAAATAAATGTCTAATGATTGTGTAAAAATTCGTCGTGCTCTTTTGTCTGTTTCTGATAAAACTGGGCTGATTGAATTAGCAACTGCTTTAGATTCCAAAGGTATCGAATTACTTTCAACAGGTGGAACGGCTAGATCAATTCGTGATGCAGGGTTACCTGTTAAAGATGTATCAGATATAACAGGATTCCCTGAAATGATGGATGGTAGAGTTAAAACTTTACATCCTATGGTTCATGGTGGCCTATTAGCTCTGCGCGATAATAAAGATCATCTTGCTGCAATGAGTGAACATGGCATTATCGAAATAGACCTTCTTGTGGTTAACTTATATCCTTTTGAGGAAACGGTTTCTAAGGGTGGTAATTATGAGGCTTGTGTAGAAAATATAGATATAGGTGGTCCTGCCATGATACGTGCTGCAGCAAAAAATCATGGATTTGTTTCTGTAGTTGTTGATGTAGAAGATTATGATTCTTTACTACAAGAATTAAACTTAAATAATGGTTCCACAACATTAAAATTTAGACAAAAGTTAGCCCAAAATGCATACGCATTAACAGGAGCTTACGATGCAGCTGTATCCACTTGGATGGCAGAAACCATTAATGAAATTACGCCACGACGTAAAGTAGTATCAGGCAAGTTTTCTCAGGAGATGCGATATGGAGAAAACCCTCACCAATCTGCAAGTTTCTATTTAAATGGGCATAAAAGATACGGTGTAGCTTCAGCGGAGCAGCACCAAGGTAAGGAATTATCTTATAACAATATAAATGATACTGATGCGGCTTTTGAATTAGTATCAGAATTCAATCCTAAAGACGGTCCTGCAGTTGCGATCATTAAGCATGCAAACCCTTGTGGAGTGGCCCAAGGTTTTTCATTAGTTGATGCATATAATAAGGCGTTAAATTGTGATCAAACGTCAGCTTTTGGTGGGATTATTGCTTTAAATGACACTTTAGATAAGGAAACTGCTGAACAGATTTCTCAAATTTTTACTGAAGTAGTGATCGCTCCAAATGCAACAGATGAAGCTAAAGCTATTTTTGCAAACAAAAAAAATCTACGCCTGCTTACAACCCAAGGTTTACCTGATATGAACGATAGTGGTGAAATATGGCGCCAAGTATCGGGCGGATACTTGATCCAAGATCGTGATAATGGGTCAATTAATCGTAATAAACTTGAGGTAGTAACTAAACGCAAACCAACTGAAAATGAAATATCTGACATGCTTTTTGCATGGAAGGTTGCAAAACATGTTAAATCTAATGCAATTGTTTATGTAAAAGATAATGCAACAGTAGGAATTGGAGCTGGTCAGATGAATAGACTTGATAGTACTAGAATAGCTGCAAGAAAATCTAAAGATATGTCTAATAATATTGGTTTAAGTGACCCGTTAACTATTGGATCAGTCGTTGCCTCTGATGCATTTTTCCCATTTTCAGATGGCTTGCTTGCTGCAGCAGAAGCTGGGGCAACTGCAATAATACAACCTGGCGGCTCTATGCGTGATGATGAGGTGATTTCTGCGGCAAATGATGCTGGTTTAGCAATGGTATTTACCAATATGCGTCACTTTAAACATTAATATGCTTAAATCTCTGATATATGGCATTTTTTTTGTACTGATAGATCAGCTAAGTAAGTGGTTTATTATAGAAAAAATTGATCTGGATAATATAGGTATCTATGATGTTTATAGTCCATTTCTAACATTGAAAATGGGTTGGAATACTGGAATAAACTTTGGCTTATTTTCAGGCAGCCATGATTATATGCGGTGGATTTTAGTATTAATATCTATAGCTATTTGTTTATTTCTATTATTCTGGGCTCGAAACCTTAAAGGAAATGTCGTTCCAATTCTAATAGGCTTGGTTATTGGTGGAGCAATTGGAAATGTTATCGATCGTATTAGATTTGGTGCAGTTGTTGATTTTTTAAATATGTCGTGTTGTGGTATCCAAAACCCATATATATTTAATTTAGCTGATATATTTGTTTTTACAGGGCTTATACTTTTGGTTGTATTTTTAGAAAGATTCCAGAAATAAGCGTGACGACATAGAATAATTACGTTAAAAAAGAGATAAATTGTATGAGTGTCTTTGCAAATGATTAATAATATTAAAATTTATTTAATTCTAATTGGTGTTTCATTGACAGCTTGTGCAGGTGGCAGTCAAGGACCTGATGAATTTGGTGTTCTGCCAACAACACCATTGCAATACCCAAAAAATTTATCTGAATTACCTGAGCCAAATTTGTCAGGACAAAATCTAGCAGATAAACGTCCGATTGATGATGTGATAAATGCGTTAGGTGGTAATGCAGATTTACAAAAGAAATCTAAAATTCAAAAAAATGAAAAACCCCTGTTAAAAGCAGTAAGTCGATTTGGTATTACTCCTGATATTCGCATGATTACAGCATCCGAAGATGCAGATTTTAGAGAGAAAAATAAAGCTAAAGTTTTGGAAAGGCTTGTTGGAGTAAATACGTATAAAATTCGTTATAGAAGTCAACGTTTAGATGCTGAAAGAGAATTAGAGCGGTTAAACAAATTAGGAATAAGAACGCCAATTGCCCCATCTAGTTAATCTATAAATTAATGTAGTTATAAAAGAAGCAATGTAACATATGCTGTTTGGTAAAAAATGGATGTAAAAAATCCAATAATAAATGATAGTCGGCGTTTAATAAGGCAATTAAGTGACGCTGCTGCAAACCGTATTGCAGCTGGAGAGGTTGTTGAGAGACCAAGTTCTGCAATAAAAGAACTGGTTGAAAATTCCATTGATGCGGGAGCATCGCGTATTGATATATCTTATAGCGATGGTGGAAAAACTCTTATTCGCGTTAAAGATGATGGGCATGGTATTGCTGAAAATCAATTACTTCTGGCATTATCCAGACATGCTACGAGTAAGATTGATGGTACTGATTTATTAAACATACATACATTTGGTTTTCGAGGTGAAGCTTTACCCTCCATGGGTGCAGTTGGACGTCTCACAATCACCAGTCGAATACAAGATGTTGCTATGGGTGCAACAATTACAGTTGATGGTGGTTTAATAGGAAGGGTTCGCCCTGCGCCTTCAACAATTGGAACGGTTGTTGAATTAAGAGATTTATTTCATGCAACACCTGCTAGATTAAAGTTTCTACGTACTGACCGGGCTGAGGCAGGAGCAATATCTGATGTAATAAAGCGTCTAGCAATGTCAGAGCCCTTTAAAGCTTTTACACTTAGAGATGTAACTGGTGGGGGGGATGGGAGAATAATATTTCGTGCTGATCCAGAGACTGGAGATTTATTTGATGCGATGTATGGTCGTTTAAGTAAAGTACTAGGCGTTGATTTTGCTAAAAATAGTTTTCGGGTAGATGCTGATAGAGATGGAATGACTTTAACTGGATACGCTAGTTTGCCTACTTATTCAAAAGGATCATCTGTATCGCAATTTATTTTTGTAAATGGGCGATCAGTAAAAGATAAAAATCTATTATCTGCTTTACGTGCAGCATATTCTGACTTTTTACATAGTGGTCGATATCCTGTTGTAGCACTTTTTATTGAATGTGATTTTGAACGAGTTGATGTTAATGTCCACCCTGCGAAGGCTGAGGTGCGCTTTAGAGAACCTGGCACTGCAAGAGGATTGGTTATATCAGGTTTGAGGCACGCATTAGCAGAAGAAGGCCATCGAGCATCTTCGACAATTGCTGACGCAACTTTAGGTGCATTTAAGAAATCTGGTGATATAAATAATTCTTCAAATTTAAGAATGAGCCAATCATGGTCTATGGAAGTGCCAAGACATCATCCTGATCAGGTCGGTTTTTCGGAAATACAAAATGACTTTTCTTCACGTCAACACGATAACGAAAATATTATTGAACAAATTTCTAATAAGCTGGGTGCTGCAAGAGCACAAATTCACGAAAATTATATCCTTTCTCAGACTGTTGATGGACTTGTGATAGTTGATCAACACGCTGCTCATGAACGATTGGTTTATGAGAAATTAAAAAACCAAATGGCAATGAATGGAGTTTCTGCTCAAACACTTTTAATACCTGAAATTATAGAACTATCAGAACAAGACGCAGCAGAGCTAATGGAAATTTCGGGTGAATTAAATGGATTTGGACTAAACATAGAAAATTTTGGTGGTAACAGTATTATAGTACGCGAAACGCCTGCAATATTGGGAGAGGTCAATGCAAAAAACCTAATTCTTGATATATTAGATGAATTAAAAGATTGGTCGCAATCAAATATTGTTAAAGAAAAGCTTGATGCAATATTAAGTCGTGTGGCATGTCATGGCTCTATTCGTTCTGGGCGTATCATGAAAGTTGAAGAAATGAATGCATTGTTACGTGAGATGGAAGCGACACCTCACTCAGGTCAATGTAATCATGGAAGACCAACCTATGTCGAATTAAAATTAAATGATATTGAAAAGTTATTTGGGCGTACTTAGCTGTTATTATGTATTTGATAATCCAATTACGTTACATTAGCCTTTTTGTAATTGGTATATGAACATATAGGTAAAAAATCTCATGGCAGTAATTAAAAGATTAAACATCAATAAATTTACAACAGAATCTGACAATAATGCTTTTATAGAAGAACTTAAACAAGTTTGGCTTTCTTGGAGTCACCCATCTGCATTAGGTAAGGTAACAGTTGATATCAACAAAGACTGTAAAGACCCAAAACAAATGACAGCATTTGTTACTTCCTTAGATGAAGACGCTATGGAAGCTGTGGATGAATTTGCTAAAAGTGTTGTCATCCCAATGAGAGATAAATATCAGCATGAAAACATTAAGATTGATGCTGATTTGATAGAAACAATTTATAAGTAATTGATATATATTTTAATTTATAGGAGACAAACCTCAACTTATGGCCGTATAATAAATTTAATTAAGTTTACTTTGTTATGAAATGATACTGAAATGTTAAATATCAAAAGCCATCCTTTACGTGAGAGTTTATCTAAAGAATTGCATGCGAGACCTTTCCCTGTATTGGACGCACCTAGCCAAGTTGTGTTCTTAGCACTTACATCCAATGAAAATGATGAAAAATACATTCAAAGTTTAGCCCAACAATTAGGTGGAAGAGATTATGTGCTTGGTTCAGGTCATTATTATCAAGACTTGGGTAGCTATTCATTAAAATGGGAACGACACAGTGAATTTGTAACATATACAATTTTACTGGATGGCGAAGAAGAGACACCATTTTCTGATCTTGCATTAAATCATTTCCCTGAAATATGGTTAGACTCATTAACTAGCCAAGTCATAACTGCTGTAAAATTGCGCGTTGTTGCACCTGCTTCATCTAAACAAGTAGAACATGATATATTGACAAATTTTCATACGGCTTTTCAGTCAGAAAGTTTAGCAATTTCGTACGTCTTAGATAAAAATGCTATTGTTGCTAGTGATTTTAAAATGGATGAAAATGGGTACATTCGTTTTGGGGTTTTACCAATTGGGCAGTTAGGAAGACATAGACTTGGACGAATTGTACAAAGGTTGTTAGAAATTGAAACTTACCGTGCTATGTCAATGTTAACTTTACCAATAGCAAAAAAAGTTTTTACCCGATTAACTGAATTAGAAAAAGATTTGGCCACTACGGTCCAAGAAATCTCAGGACGAGCAGGAACTTATAAAGAAAATCTTGATACACTGATGACTATTGCGTCAGAAATAGAATATTTAAATGCAGAAAATGCATTCCGTTTTGGTGCTGGTGATGCTTATTCAGCATTGGTCGACCAAAGGATATTTGTTTTGCGTGAAGAGAGATTCTTAGGCAGGCAAACTTTTTCTGAATTTATGATGAGGAGATTCAGTCCAACAGTTCGTACTTGTCAAGCAGCACAAAAACGCTTGCAGGATATTTCTGATCGTGCGGCAAGAGCATCAGATTTATTAAGCACAAGAGTAAATGTTCGAACCGCTGCGCAAAATAGGACTCTTTTGGAGCAAATGGATAAACGATCTGAATTACAGCTAAGATTACAAGAAACAGTCGAAGGTTTGTCTGTTGTTGCTATAAGCTATTATTGTGTGAATTTATTTTCATATTTACTATTTCCTTTAGCAGTATTCCAAGGATGGGAAAAGTATAACCTAACTGCATTTTTAGTTATACCTGTAGCTTTATCCGTATTTTATATGGTGCGAAGAGTGAGGCGCCATTTAACTAAATCTTGAAGAATGGCTGTAACAATCTTGGTATAATTGATTTAAATTTCAACGAGGCATCAGATGCCACAAGGCAAATGCAGGGCCCGTCATCACTAGCAGTTGGTTTATGATGTAGATCTTGATCTGCTATTTCAATATCACCACGTTTGAATTGGTCTTTTTCATCGTGAAATGAGCCCTTTAGAACCAAGGTCATCTCTAAACCGTTATGACTATGATTTGGCATAGCTGTACCTGCTGGTATATATAATAATCTAGCACTTGCTTTATTATCAGTTTTTAGAATTGCTTGCTTTACGCCGCGACCAATACTCTTCCATTTGACGGTTTCTAGTTCATCTCCAGCATATTTCTTGAGAGGTTCTGGGAAAACACCTTCAACCATTGTTGGTGCAGAATATTTTTTTACTGGCTTTGTTTTTTTTATTTTTTGCAGTACATCTTGAAAAGCGGTTGGGCTCATTTGTTCTTTATTGGTATCTTCTAAGATCCCACCCCCAATTGCCTCAAAGCTAGCTAATCGAGCTCGAGCTTCATCGCTTATAGACATTTGTGTTGCCACAACAAGATTGAAGGCTTCTGGAAGTATTCCAGCTGCATAACTCATAAGAAGCTTTTCATTTAGGTGATGTTTTATTGTCATATTTTTAGTCATTTCATATTATGTCTTAAGCGTTGTAGGGCTAATCTAATTCGAGATTTAATTGTGCCAAGGGGTAAGCCAGTCTCTTCGGCAATTTCTTGGTGCGACAAATCTGCATAAAATGCTCTTTCAACTATAGAACGTTGTTTTAATGGTAAGTTTTTCACAGCTTCAGCTAATAATGTTGTTTCTTGTTGCATCATGATTACATCAGAAGCATCTGGTTCTGGATCACTACCCCAGGGTAAGTCTTCTGGTTCGGGGCGATTATTGCGTCTAGCTAAATCTATTCGTTTATTTCTGGCAATTGTAAAAATCCAAGTTGATGCTGCTGCTCTAGTTGGATCAAATAAGTATGCTTTATGCCATACTGTGACCATAGTATCTTGAGCACATTCTTCAGCAGTCGTAGCGTCAGCTCCACTTTTCATTAGAAAAGATTTTATACGTGGTGCAAAATGAGAAAATAAATTTGAGAATGCCTCTTCATCTTTTTTTGTTGATACTGAAATAATACAATTTGCCCAGTGGTTTGTAGAATTTATCTTATCTTTGCTCATCACTTTAGCCAGTATCCTGTCTGAGGTTACTGGTAGCTTAGAGGATCGTTTAGGTACTTCAAAGTCCTGATTGATATATTCTGATAAATCTAACATATAATATATACGTAGTTAGATTTTATTTAGATCATTTTTTTATCCCATTAATGATCTATATCCAATAGAAGTGCGTAGTAATAATAACTATTTGTTGGATTTTTTATGCCTTTTGAATTCCCCCACACACAATCAAAGAAAAATATTGCAGTTATAGGTGCTGGTATATCAGGTATGGGGGCAGCACATTTATTGGCAAAATATCACAATGTCACACTTTATGAAGCTGAAAACCGAATTGGTGGGCATGCAAGGACTGTTATGGTGGGCTCAAACAATGATAAACCTGTAGACACTGGTTTTATAGTTTTTAATTACGCTAACTATCCAAGAATGGCACAGTTATTTAAATCTCTGAATGTACCAGTTATAAAAAGTGATATGAGTTTTGGCGTTTCTGCTCAATCAGGTAATTTTGAGTATGCTCTGAGGACATTAAATTCGTTATATGGCCAACGAATGAATTTAATACGCCCTAAATATCATAAAATGATATTGGATATTATAAAATTTAACAAAAATGCGGAAAATGCTCTTGAGGGTCCAGAAATGACATTAGGGGATTTGCTTGCTAAAATTGGAACTGGCGACTGGTTTCGAGATTATTATATTTTACCATTTAGTGGCGCAATTTGGTCGGCTTCACTTGGGCAAATGCTAAATTTTCCGGCTGAAGCACTGATACGATTTTTTAAAAATCATAATTTGTTGGCAAAATCTGGCCATCATCAGTGGTATACTGTCAAAGGGGGATCAATCGAGTACGTTAATCTTCTAGAGAAAGACATGATAAAGCGTGGTGTAAAAATTTATACCGGGTCAACGGCAAAGGGCGTTAGAAGGACTCCGGCTGGAGTTGAAGTGCGAACTTTTGGAAATGAATGGCAAAAATTTGACAGTATTGTTATGGCTTGTCATTCTGATCAATCTTTGAAAATGCTCGAGAAACCATCTGATGATGAGTTAAAATTACTTTCAGCTATTAAATATCAAAAGAATCAAGCATTTTTACATTCAGATAATGTTGTAATGCCAAAACGAAAACGCTGTTGGTCATCTTGGGTGTATGCCTCAGATGAAATTCATAATACAAATCCTGTTGGGGTAAGTTACTGGATGAATCGTTTACAACCGATACCAGGTAACCAATATTTTTTTCAGTCTTTAAATCCTACCAGGGAAATTAAACAGGAATTAATCCATGATCAAAAAACATTTATGCATCCAGTTTTTGATCGAGAGGCACTTATTGCTCAAAAAAAATTCAGCACAATTCAAGGGAAAAATAATACATGGTATTGTGGTGCTTGGCTTCGAAATGGATTCCATGAAGATGGATATTCTAGTGCTGTAGATATACTTGAGAATATTGGGATGGTTTCTACATGAGTGCGGTTTTGGATCATATTCATGGTCAAACATTTCATGGAAGACATGGTAATATAAAAAATAATTTCTCTTATGGTGTAGATTATATTTTAACTGACTTAAAAAAAACTACTGTACCATTTCTTTTTTCTAGAAATAAAAAAAATATAGTATCACTATTTGACAAAGACTATGGAAATCTGTCTTCCTCTGAATGTGCTTTGGATTGGGTTCATAAGGTTTTATCTGAATTTGGTTTTAATAATCTAATCAAAGGTAAGATATTGCTATTAGCTCAACCTAGAATATTAAATCATGTTTTTAATCCAGTAAGTTTTTGGATGATACATGATGAATATAACAATTTGAAGTTAGTCATAGCTGAAGTAAGCAATACATTTGGCGATAGACATAGCTATTTATGTTACAAAGATGATTTGTCTGTAATAAGAAAAGACGATACCATAACGGCTAAAAAAATCTTTCATGTTTCGCCATTTCAGGACATTTCAGGAGAATATAAATTTCGATTTGAATTGACAGAGAACTTTGTGAGTATTTGGATTGATTTTAGAGATAATGACAAAGGAGTATTAGCTACTTTCACTGGGTTTAGGCAGAAATTAACTAATAAATCTATTTTAAAAACAATTTTATTTAGGCCCTTTGGATCTTTTAGAGTTCTGACACTTATTCATTGGCAAGCTGTAAAGTTAAAATATAAAGGAGCGACATTTCGAAAGCGTCCAGTGCCAAATCCTAAGGATGTATCGCGATGAAAAGATATATTTTTATATTATCTATTTTTCTTCTATTTTTCAGCGTAGATAGTTCATATTCGCAAAATTCTTCAGAAATACCAAAAGCATGGCACAAAAAAGGTGAAACACTAACTTCTTTTTTTGGTGTTTCTTTATATAATGGAACTTTGTTTGCTCCAGTAGATAAACCATTTAATATTGATGGAAATTATGCATTAAGCCTTTCATACTTGAGGAGCTTTAAGGCAAAAACTTTAATAAAATCTACAATCAAAGAAATTGATAGAATTCAAGGGATGACCATTGAAGAACAAAAAAATCTATCAAATTTATTATTTGATTGTTTTGTTAATGTATCAAAAGGTGACAGAATAACTGCAATAGCAATCCATAAAAATGAGATTAGTTTTTTCTATAATGGAAAAAAACAATGTGATCTTGAGATGGCTAACATCAGAAGAAAATTTTTCAGTATTTGGCTTGGAAATAATACTCGTGATTTTGAAGGCTCACTTCGTTTGCAAGGTTTGTAAATATGAAGTTTGGATTAATTAAATATAGTTTTTTTTCGGGTATGTTAGCTTTCGCTGGTTTACCTATATATTTGCACGCTCCAAAATACTTTTTAGATAATTATGAAATTTCCTTAACTGTAATTGGATTTACCCTCCTAGGACTAAGATGTTTTGATTTTATTCAAGATCCTTTAATTGGCTGGTTATTAGATATCATGAAGTTGTGGCATAGATTATTAGTGTCAATAATGGGTGCGATAATTGCTTTTTCAATGATTTTTTTATTTGCAGTTCCTGCTATTGGAAACCCTTTGATTTGGTTTATTTTTTGTATGGTATTTTTATTTTCTAGTTTTTCAGTTTTATCAATATTATTTTATTCGCAAGGTGTTCATAAAGCAAAAAACTTAGGCAAAAAAGGTCATATTAGATTGGCAGTTTGGAGAGAGACTGGGGGTTTGGTTGGAGTTTGCTTGGCCGCTATTCTTCCTACATTATTTACAGGTTTTGGTTTACTGGAAAACATGACATGGTTTTCGATATTTTTTACATTAATTGTATTAATTTCTGTAATTTTAATGACAAAAGAATGGCATATAAGTTCATTACCAAACAGTAATTTAAAAGTTATTTTTCAAGACCAGATATTAAGGCGTTTGCTAATTATTGCCTTGTTGAATGCAGCGCCACTTGCAGTCACAACAACCTTATTTTTATTTTTTGTAGAGTATTGTTTGGGGACTGATTTTTCAGCTGGAATATTTCTTGTAATATTTTTTGTTTCAGCTGCATTATCCGTTCCTGTTTGGGGTAAATTAGGAAAATATTTTGCAGCAAAAAACATATTAGTGTTCGCGATGATATCATCAATATTTATTTTTGCTTATGTCCTTACTTTAAATTCAGGTGAATATTTAGTATTTGCAATAATTTGTTCACTTTCTGGCTTTACTCTAGGCGCTGACATGACAATTTTACCTGCTGTTTTTTCGCGAAGGATAGCTCACCTTGGAATTAATGCTGGTCAAGCTTTTGGCATTTGGAGTTTTTGCGCTAAGTTTACATTAGCGTTTGCAGCAGCTTTTGTTTTGCCGGTTTTAGATTGGGTAGGTTTCTCAACTATTGAAACAAACTCGGCAAAAGCACTTTGGACGTTAACAATACTTTATGCAGGACTTCCTTGTGTTTTAAAGCTGGGAGCTGTGATTATGCTTTCGTCAAATTATTTGAAGGAGATTTAAATGACTTTGTTTTTTTCAACCCTGCTGTTTGGAACACTTTTAGCATTATTTATCATTTGGTTTTGTAGCGTTAAATTTGGCTTTCTATCACAAAACCCTGATCATTATGAGGATCAAGGAACTGAATTCGATATACGAGAAAGACTTAATGGGAATATGATCTGTGAGGGGGTAATTTATGGCCCATTTGGTAGAGTAAATACAAGGTTTGTTGCTCATATGCATGCTAAATGGAAAGGTAATGTCGGTCACATGACAGAATCATTTGCTTACGATAATGGTGATACCTTAGAGCGTGTTTGGGATTTAAAAGTAAACAGCGATGATGGTTTAATTGAAGCAACGGCCCCTGATATTATTGGAACTGGTAGAGGTAAGCAATCCGGTAGCGGAGTTAGATTATGTTATAACATTAAACTTCCAAAATCTGCAGGGAGTTATGTTTTGAACACGGTTGATTGGTTATATCTCATGGAAAATGGGACTATAATAAATAGATCACAATTTAGAAAATTTGGCCTTAAAGTTGGTGAATTAGTAGCTAATATGCGTAAAATTGATTTATGAAATTGAAAGGAAAAAAATACTGGATAATAGGGGCTTCTGAAGGTCTGGGGCGTGAGCTTTCAATACAGCTCTCTAATTTAGGCGTTAAGCTTATTATAAGTGCAAGAAATGAAACAAGATTAAATAAATTATCATCTTTGACGAAAGCCAAAGTATTAGCTCTTGATGTTCTAGACATTGACGCAATCAAGCAAGCTTCTAAATCAGTCGGAATAATTGATGGGATTATTTATGTTGCTGGGGATTATACTCCATTAAATTCTACAACATGGAATGTAGAGGAAGTTGATAAGATGATTGCTGTTAATTTTACAGGTGCAGCAAAAGTCTTAGGATTTATAGTGCCAAAATTTTTGAAACAAAATAATGGGCATATAGTTATGATCGGTAGTCTCTCTGGTTTTCGCGGATTGCCAAATGCAATCGGATATGGGGCATCTAAAGCAGCGATGATGCACTTGGCGGAAAATATAAAAGCTGATTTATATAAAACACCTATTAAGATTCAACTTATAAACCCTGGCTTTATAAAAACTCGCTTAACAGAAAAAAATAATTTTAAAATGCCATTTATAATGTCAGTAGAAGATGCAGCTAAGCGTGTAATAATCGCAATGAATAGTAATCGATTTCAAACAAATTTTCCGTTAATATTTTCTCTATTATTCAGGGCTTCAAATTTACTACCTGCTTTTATTTATTTTTGGTTATTTTCATCAAACATGAAAAAATAATTTTTGAAATACTATAAGGCGTAAAATTTACGTTTGATGTCGGTTCTTTCAGTGGATTTTATGCTATTTCATGATAAAAAAAGCTAATTGTTTTTTAGGAATTCAAATGGCAGATAAAATTATATTCAATTTAGACGGAAACTCTGTAGAAGCAGAGCCAGGTGAAACAATTTGGGAAGTGGCTAAAAAACAAGGTACTACTATTCCTCATTTATGCCATTCTGGCAAAAAAGGTTATCGGTCAGATGGCAATTGTAGGGCGTGTATGGTTGAAATTGATGGTGAGCGAACATTAGCTGCTTCGTGTATCAGAACACCCACTAAAGATATGGTTGTAAAAACGGAAAGCCATCGTGCAAAAACAGCTCGTAAAATGGTGATGGAGCTATTGGTTACTGACCAACCACCAAACGACAAAGCGCATGATAAATCTTCTCATTTATGGGATATGGCAAAGTTAGAGAATGTTTCTGAAAGTAGATTTCCAGAATTAGAAATTGAAAGAATTCCATTATTAGATGACAGTCATGTTGCTATGAGTGTAAATCTTGATGCATGTATCCAATGTAACTTATGCGTTAGGGCATGCAGAGAAGTTCAGGTTAATGATGTCATTGGCTTGGCTGGACGCGGGCATGATGCGAAAATTGTATTTGATATGGATGATCCAATGGGAGAGTCATCATGTGTTGCATGTGGTGAGTGTGTTCAAGCCTGCCCAACTGGAGCGTTGATGCCTTCAACTAGCGTTGATGACAAACAAATTGGTGACAGCATGGACTTCGACCGAGAGGTCAAATCAGTTTGTCCATTTTGTGGTGTAGGTTGCCAGATAAGTTTGAAAATAAAAGATGATAAAGTGAAGTGGGTGGATGGAATTGATGGGCCTGCAAACGAAAATCGTTTGTGTGTAAAAGGCAGATTTGGATTCGATTACATAGACCATAATCATCGACTAACAAAGCCACTAATTAGGCGTGAGGGTGTAGCAAAAGGTTTGAATGTCAATCCAGCAGATCCGTCGAGTCATTTTCGGGAAGCATCTTGGGAAGAAGCATTAAATTTTGCTGCAAATGGACTTAAAGGACGTGGGCGAGAAGTAGCTGGATTTGGCTCAGCAAAGTGTACAAATGAGGAAGCTTATTTATTCCAAAAATTTATCCGACAAGGTTTTGGCCACAACAATGTTGATCACTGTACGAGATTATGTCACGCATCCTCTGTCGCTGCATTAATGGAAAATGTTGGATCTGCAGCGGTTACTGCAACCTTTAACGAAATAGAAAATGCAGACGTAGCAATTGTAATTGGAGCAAACCCTACAGAAAATCATCCAGTTGCTGCTACATATTTTAAACAATTTAGTAAACGTGGTGGACAGTTAATAGTTATGGATCCAAGGGGGCAAGCTCTGAAGCGTCACTCTTCTCATATGCTGCAATTCAAGCCAGGTGCTGATGTTTCAATGCTAAACGCCATAATGCATGTCATTGTTGAAGAGGGCCTGCACGATGATGATTATGTTGCTAAATATACAGAAAATTGGGAAGCGCAAAAAGAGCATTTAAAAGATTTTAGCCCAGAAAAAATGGCACCAATTTGTGGAATCGAAGCTGAAATGCTTCGTGATGTTGCTCGTACCTTTGCTGCTGCAAAAGCTGGTATGATTTTTTGGGGCATGGGTGTATCACAACATATACACGGAACGGATAACTCGCGCTGTTTAATTTCACTTGCATTTATGACTGGAAATGTTGGTAAACCTGGAGCAGGATTACACCCCCTTCGAGGACAAAATAATGTACAAGGCGCATCAGACGCTGGTATGATACCGATGTTCTTGCCAGATTATCAACCAGTATCTGATGATGGTGTTAGGTCAGCTTTTACTGAAGTATGGCAATCTGAGGATTTTAGTTCTGAACGTGGGCTAACCGTAGTTGAAATTATGAATGCAATTCATAATGATAACATTAAAGCGATGTATATTCTTGGAGAAAATCCAGCTATGTCTGACCCAGATGTTGAACATGCCCGGGATGCACTTGCAAAACTAGATCATTTGGTTGTTCAAGATATTTTCTTAACAGAAACAGCAAACTACGCAGATGTCATATTTCCTGCATCAGCATTTGCAGAAAAAAATGGAACTGTAACAAACACCAATCGTCAAGTTCAAATGGGTCGAGCAGCTGTGACTGCTCCAGGAGAGGCTCGTGAAGATTGGGAAATTACAGTAGAGCTTGCCAAACGGTGTGGTTTAGATTGGGATTATACACACCCAAGACAAGTATTTGACGAAATGAAACTCAATATGGAGTCACTGAATAATATTACCTGGGATCGTTTAGAGGAAGAAAGTGTCGTGACTTACCCTAGTTTATCCCCCTCAGATCCGGGCCAGTCAATTGTATTTGGTGATGGTTTTCCTCGTCCAGAGGGAAGGGGAAAATTTACGCCAGCTTCGATTATTGCCCCAGATGATGTTCCTGATTCTGAATATCCAATGATATTAACAACGGGGCGACAACTAGAGCATTGGCATACTGGCTCAATGACAAGGAGAGCAACGGTTCTAGATGCTGTTGAACCTGAAGCAAATTGTTCATTGCATCCTAAAACTTTAAGAAAACTTGGAGTAGTTGCAGGCGATATGTTAACCTTGACCACAAAACGTGGATCAATTGATGTTATGGCGAGAGCTGATAGGGCAGTATCTGAAGATATGGTTTTCCTTCCTTTTGCATATGTTGAAGCTGCAGCAAATATTTTAACAAACTCAGCCTTAGATCCATATGGAAAGATCCCAGAATTTAAGTTTTCTGCAGTTAAAGTCGAAAAAACGACTCAGGTAGCGGCAGAGTAATCGCCATCTGATTAATACTTTTAGATTATTGATTTGTAGATAGTCTTTAATTTTTAAGTTTTGGTTAGGGCAACTGCTATTTGAGTTATTGAATATCAGCAATGAATTCAATTTTCATATTTCTTAAACTTAAAATTATTTAACTAATTAAGGATAGAAAGTAGATTGAGGCTGTAAAAAAGTATAAGCACTAACGTTGTTTTTAATAGAAAAAAGCCGCTAAATAGCGGCTTTGAAATCTTTTATTCTTAATAGTTTAGCCTTGTCGCGCTTTAAAGCGAGGCTGAGTTTTGTTAATAACATATACTCGGCCCTTGCGGCGCACGACACGACAGTCGCGGTGGCGCGCTTTTAGCGAGCGAAGTGAGCTTTTGACCTTCATGGGCCTTCTCCTTTTTCGCACATCACAAAGGCGATGCGCCAGTTTAAATTAGCCCATCTGGGCTGGTTTGGTGGGCGTAACTGGGATTGAACCAGTGACCCCTTCGATGTCAACGAAGTGCTCTCCCGCTGAGCTATACGCCCACAAAAGATCAAGATACACAAAAAATGTCCCCTGCGAGAGGTTTCTATAGATTGTAAATCAAATGTATTCAAGACCCTAGTTTAAAGCGTTTTATTTTTTATTTTTTTACATGTAAATTAGTCAAATGATTAATGAACAATATATTTTAAAAGAACCTAAAACTCAAACAACCTCGATGGTGTTCAACTCGCCACATAGTGGAAGGTGCTATTTAGAATCATTTTTGAAAAATTCTATATTAGATAAGACTGAAATACGTGCATCAGAAGACGCATATATTGATGATCTATTTTCTAGTTCAACTGATTTTGGCGCTCCGTTACTATCCGCAGTTGCTCCTCGTGCATATGTAGATTTAAATCGGCATGCAAATGAATTGGATAGTGCGATTATTCAAGGTGTTGAAAAAAACACATTAAATTCAAGAATTTTATCTGGTTTAGGAGTCATTCCGCGGATTGTATCTAGAGGTAGAAATATACAATCTGGAAAAATGACAATTGAACAGGCTAATTTGCGATTAAACAGATCATATTTCCCGTACCATGAGAAGTTAAAAGATCTCTTGAGCAAAACACAATCAAATTTTGGTAAAGTCATTTTAATTGATTGCCATTCTATGCCAATTGGATCAACAGAAAGCCTTAAATCATCTGATGGAAAATCACCTAATATAGTTCTAGGGGATAGATTTGGCTTATCATGTTCATCAGAAATAATGGCGCAAATTAAGCAATCATTTGAGGATGCTGGTTTTAGGGTTTCGCAAAATATACCCTTTTCAGGCGCTTATATTTTGAAGAATTATGGAAAACCCTCAATAAACCAACACGCAATTCAAATTGAAATAGATCGTGGGCTTTATTTAAACGAGGAGTTAGTAGAAAAATCTGATGAATATGATGAATTAAAGCATAAATTAAAAAAGGTTATTCGTGAGATTGTTTTGATTGGGAAGTGATACATATCATAGTAAATCAATCAATTATCTAAGACTACGACCTTTTAAGATTGCATTATTTCCAAAGCGTTTTTTTATTAAATCTGTTGCTCTCTCCGCATCAGCTTTTCTTGCTTCATTTGATTTTAAAAAATCATTTAACTGGTCAATATTATCAGCACTTTTCAGGTTACTAATTCCAACTCCAATTAGCCTAAATGGGCCTTTTTGTATGACATCATTTAACATCCTACGTGCTTCAGCATAAATAATTTCAGCAATTTGTGTAGGTTCTCTCTGTGTTTTTCTTCTAGATATAGTTTTGAAATCTTTTGTTTTAATTTTCAATGTAATTACATATCCAACGAGATTTTTTGTTTTTGCACGTTGTGAAACTTTATCAGACAATCTCCAAATATGCCCATCTAATTTCTCTATGCTATTAGTATCTGATAAGAATGTTGTTTCTTTAGAGATACTTTTTAATACATTCCCTGTACTTACATTTCTGTTGTCTATACCACGGCATAAATGCCAAAGATGGTCTCCCATGTTTTGATACTTATCAATTAATTCCTGATAGCTTCGGCGCTGTAAATCGGCGAATATTCTAATGCCATCATGCTCTAATTTTGATTGAGCAACTTTTCCAACACCCCAAATTAGGCCAATACTTTTTGGTGCTAAAAACTTTTCAATTTTATCTTTACCTATAACAGAAAATCCGCGTGGCTTATCAAGATCTGAAGCAAGTTTGGCGAGATACTTATTGTATGAAAGGCCTATTGATGCTGAAATTTTCAGCTCTGACTCAATACGTTGCACTAATCTTGCCATTGATAAAGCTGGGGGTTCACCATGCAATTTCTCTGTTCCCTTTAAGTCAATAAAAGCTTCATCTAAAGATAATGGTTCTATTGATGGTGAAAGTTCATTCATCATTTTGTGTATTTCTTTTGATGCTTCTGCATAAGCGTCCATCCTTGGCGCAACAACAATGGCTTCAGGGCAAAGTTTGAGTGCTTTGAACATTGGCATAGCTGATCGAACACCTTTTATTCGAGCTATATAACACGCCGTAGAAACTACACCTCGTTGACCTCCACCTATAATCAATGGTTTGTTTTTTAGGCTAGGATTATCACGTTTTTCTACACTAGCATAAAATGCATCACAGTCGATGTGGGCGGTGCTCAAAGAAAATAATTCAGGGTGTGATAAAATCCGTGGGCTATTACAGTTTGGGCACCTTGAAATATTCCGATTTATTTGGATTAAACAATCTCTACATATAGAATTCATTTAGAGAGATTAGCATTAATTTTATAAAAGAAAATGAATACTTTCAATGCTTCAAGATTTAACCTTATGGAGTTCTTTTAAAATTTCTTGAGCCGTGTTTAGTGGGTCTTTTGAAGCCCAGATTGGACGACCAATCACAATATGATCTGCGCCATTTGTTATAGCTTCTGATGGTGTTGTAACCCTTTTTTGATCACCTGGAGCTGAGCCTGATGGACGAACGCCTGGAGTAACAATTAATTTACCTTTAGCTTCGGGTAATGAACGAATTAGTGCTGCTTCTTGAGGGCTTGCGATAATTCCATCAGCACCAGCCATGAATGCATTTTGCGCTCTTTCAATCACAAGATCAGTGATTGCACCATTTTTAATTAAAGCTTCATTGAGGTCTTCGCGATCAAGAGAAGTAAGTATAGTGACTGCTAATATTTTTGTTTTGCTCTTTCCTCTGCCTGCAATTGCTGCCCTCACAACATGTGGATCACCATGGACTGTTAGAAAGTCAAAATCATATTTAGCTATTCCATTAACAGCCTTTTCAACTGTAGCTCCAATATCAAAAAATTTCATATCTAAGAAGACTCTATAGCCATTTTCTTTAAGCTCATTTGCTAGAGCAAGTCCACCGCCGGTTAACATTCCCAAACCGATTTTATAGAATGAAACACTTTTACCAAGTTTATCAATAATTTTTCCTGCATCCAATAAATTTGGTACATCCAGGGCGACTATTAAGCGATCATTAGCATTCATTTCAAAGCTCCAAAATTATTTCACGTTCTTTGATCAAAATGATTGAGTGTGTCAATCTTAGTAATGCAAATTAATATTATCAGATTAAAAAACGGCATTAGATTTAACTTTTAATTTCATATTAAAATAAATAGATATTACACATGGGTTTTTTATTTCGAACAATAATTTTTGGGTTAATCAGAAGATTTCTGGGTATTCCAGGAATTATCTTAATTGCTGGGCTTTTATATTTTTACATTAAGTCAACAGGCTAACTTAGACAAAATTTAATAGGACCTTGTTTGAAATAAATTTATAAAAAGTCATATAATGAAAAAAGAAGGATTCAAAAACAATGGCTTTATTAAAAGATAAACTAAGATATTCTGACATAACTCCAAAACAAATCTTTTTGAACCGCCGGCAGATACTTACTGGAACATCAGCAGTAGGGATTTCTTCTTTATTACCAAATAGTGCTTATGCAGAATCTTTAAACTATACAAAAACCAACTACGCTGTAGATGCTGAAATTACATCAAAGTCAGATGCAACCAGTTATAATAATTTCTATGAGTTCGGTACTGGTAAAAATGACCCAAAAAATAATGCTAGTATGATGAAAATATCCCCCTGGAGTGTTCAAATTAATGGCTTAGTAGATAAACCAGGAGATTATGATTTAGATGATATATTGTCAGGTATAGGACTAGAAGAGCGAATTTATCGCTTTAGATGTGTTGAAGCATGGTCAATGGTTGTTCCATGGATTGGTTTTTCATTAAGTAAAATACTAAATAAAGTTGGCGTACAGCCAAGTGCAAAATATGTTGCTTTTGAAACATTAAATAGACCTTCGGAAATGGTGGGTATCGGAGCGAACCCAAGATTTCCATGGCCGTATGTTGAAGGCTTACGTTTAGATGAGGCAATGAATCCTTTGGCAATGATTGCAACTGGAATGTATGGTGAATCTCTTCCAAACCAAAATGGTGCGCCTTTGAGGTTAGTTGTGCCATGGAAATACGGATTTAAATCGATAAAATCTATTGTTAGAATTTCCTTAACAGATTCTCAGCCAGAAACTACTTGGAATAAGTTAGCTCCACAAGAATATGGGTTTTATTCAAATGTTAATCCTAATGTTGATCATCCCCGCTGGAGCCAAGCTAGCGAAAGGGTGATTGGTGGGAGTATTTTTAAATTAGGGAGCCCATTATTTAGTGGCTCTAAGAGGGAAACACCTATGTTTAATGGTTATGCCGAGGAGGTAGCGAACTTATACTCTGGAATGGATTTAGAAAAATTTTATTAAATTTAATTTTATACGCATTAATCTTTAGATAAAACCAGTTAATATCATGAATGCTACAAAAATTTTTAACAGCCTATCTCAAAAAATACCTGTTTGGGCTGTATATCTTATGTTAGCATTGCCTCCATTTTATCTAACTTATGCATTATTTACTAATCAGTTGGGACCTGATCCTATTCGAACTTATGAGCGTTCGATTGGTGAGCAAGGTTTTAAATTGCTGATTATTATATTGGCTATTACACCATTGCGAGATTTAGCAAATATTAATTTGGTTAAATTTAGGAGAGCATTTGGTGTAATGGCTTTTTTCTATATTTGTTTGCATTTTTTATCATATCTTATCTTAGACCTAGGCTTAAATATGACTGAATTGTGGAAAGATATCGTCAAAAGACCATACATTACTTTCGGTATGGTGTCTGCGGTTATGATGCTATTTCTAGCTGTTACTTCAAATAACTTGTCTATTAGAAAGCTGGGTCTTCGAAAATGGAAGTACCTTCATAAATTAACTTACATAATTGGTATTTGTGCAGCTCTTCATTATTTACTCTTAACAAAAATTTGGCAAATCGAACCAATAATTTACTTCGCAATAGTTATAATTTTACTTTTTTACAGAATCATTAAGTTTCGAAGTTAGAAAGTATCTTTTTTAAAGAAATAGTTAATATATTACCTTATTTGGCTAAACATAAAATTACACCACTCACCATGTTGTTACTTTTATATTGTAATGTTGGTATTTTTGTTGAGGGTTGGTTTAATAAAAAGTGTTATAAAACAGTATGTTGTATAATAATTGATAAAAAAGTTAATTTTTTTAAAAAAAGAGGTTGCGGGTTTGTGTGGGTATGCCTAAAAGCCCCC
>Ga0228606_1000008_pt1 | contig 101033 bp, 89 predicted proteins | sample 7DmetaG_FD_190066 | JGI IMG/M metagenome (GOLD analysis project Ga0228606, IMG submission 190066) | Seawater microbial communities from Monterey Bay, California, United States - 7D | ecosystem: Environmental > Aquatic > Marine > Coastal | place: USA: California | collected 2016-10-26 | reverse complement strand
GATTGTTAATAATGGTACTGACATATTAAAAGAAAAACTTATTGCACTTAAGAAAGATGGTATTGCACATGTAATTGTTGATGCTGTAGCTGAAAAAGACCTAGAGATAATTGCAAATGCATGTGAAGATATGGACTTTATTACGGGTGGGTCTGCTTTAGCCATGCCGCTTGCTGAACTTTATAAGTTATCAGGAAAAATATCCGAAAATAATAACATTTATAGAAACCATGAATTAACTTTTGGAAGTGTGGTGCTGTCGGGAAGTTGTTCAGAGATGACTATCCTCCAAGTTAAAGATTTTATAGAACGAGGAGCGGTAGCATTCCAATTGGATCCTATTGATATGGCTGAAAATGGTACAAAGAAAGTTTTAGATTGGTTGACTGAGCAAGATTTTACTAAAAATATTATAATATATGCCACTGCTGATCCAAATATTGTTAGAACAGTTCAAGACAGGCTAGGTGTAGAAAATGCAGGTAGGATTGTAGAGCAGGGTCTTTCTGAATGTGCAGTAAAAGCTAAGGAAATAGGAGCAAAAAACTTCATTATTGCGGGAGGAGAAACTTCTGGTGCAATTACAAAAGCCTTAAATATTAGTCAATTAGACATAGGGATAGAAATTGCGCCAGGTGTGCCGTGGACATTTTTTGGTACAAAAAATAATCAAATGGCTTTATCACTCAAATCAGGTAATTTTGGTAAAGTGGATTTTTTTACTGAAGCATTAAGTAAATTGGAAAATTTATGAATGATGAAAATAAACTTCGTGAACAGATTTGTCTATTGGCCAAATCAATTTATGACCGTGGACTTACCGGTGGGAGTACAGGAAATATTTCTTCACGAACTTCAGATGGTGGACTTCTAGTAAGCCCAACTGGAACAAGTTTTGGTCGCCTTGACCCAAATAAATTAAGTAGGTTTGACTCGAAAGGAGTTTTTATTTCAGGCGACATACCTACAAAAGAAATGCCACTTCATTCTGCATTCTATGAAACTAGAAGTACTGCAGGTGCTGTTGTTCATCTTCATTCTTGTCATTCGGTTGCATTGTCTCTTATGCCTGATGTTGATGAAGATGATTTTCTGCCGCATCTCACACCTTACTCAATTATGAAACTTGGACGTGTTAAATTGTTACCATTTTATATGCCAGGTGATCCTGAGATGGGTAAAGCAGTCCGAGGGTTGGCTGGTAAGCGGTCAGCTATTATGCTAGCAAATCATGGTCCAGTAGTTGCTGGAAAAGATATTGAAGCAGCTTGTAATGCTATTGAGGAACTAGAAGATACTGCTCGACTTGCTATGATGACTAGAGGAATGAATGCAAGATTATTAAATGCCTCTCAAGTAAAGTCTATCGTTAAAAAATTTGATGTGGAGTGGGACTCATAAAATTTTCAGCTAATCTTGGATTTCTATGGACTGAATTAAACTTACCAAGTGCAATTCTAGCTGCCAAAGCTGCCGGCTTTGATGCTGTTGAATGCCATTGGCCATATGATACAGATCCAAAAGCAATCATTGGTGCACTTCAAGACACAAACTTTACAATGATAGGCTTGAATACTCGAAGAGGAGATGTGGGCACTGGCGAAAATGGCTTGAGTGCGTTACCTGGTAGAGAAGATGATGCTAAGGATGCTATAGATGAAGCAATTTTGTATGCTGCTGAGATAAAAGCAAAGAATATTCATGTCATGGCAGGATTCTCAAGTGGAGATGAAGCAGAGAAAGTATTTATAAAAAATTTAAATTATGCATGCAATAAAGCATTACTTCATGACATTACGATTTTAATTGAACCCTTGAATCAATATGATGCTCCTGGGTATTTTTTAAAAACAACCTCCCAAGCTCTAGGAATTATAAAAAAAGTAAATCAGCCAAATTTGAAACTTATGTTTGATTGTTACCATGTACAATTAATGGAAGGTAATATTGTGCATAAGCTCAAAAGTTTAATGCCATACATTGGACATATACAATTTGCTTCTGTTCCGGATAGAGGAAGCCCAGGAGATGGAGAGTTATCGTATGAATTTATTTTTAAGATTATACAACAGTTAGGTTATGAAGACCCTATTGGTGCTGAATATAAGCCAAAAGGTGATACTAATTCGTCTTTAAATTGGATGAAAACTTATATTTGATATCAAAACAATATAAAACTATAAAACTAGGAAGCTATTATATTTTATTTTTTCATAAAAAGAGAATTATAATTAATATATTTTCGCTCTATTATTAATTATGTATTAAGTATGAACATATCAATATTTTTTTTAGTATATATTAGATAAAATATTTTTTTTTGCATCAAACCTAAAAATAGTATAGTTATGATATTATTATGAAATCAGATTTTGTTAAAAAAATTATACTTTTAAAACAAATGCTAGATGATATGGAGCAAGATATTGGCTTATCATCTTTGTCAGGAGTTGAAAAAAATGTTTATCTAGCTGCCCAGGCTTCAAAATCTCAGGATGGTTTGGTTCAAACGAAACAAATTCTTAAGCACAGTTTTACACAAAAAATGTCACGCCCAACATTTTTCAGAGCATTAAAATCAATTGAAAAAAAGGGTTTTCTTTCTCATTCAGATGAAAAAAAAGTTGGTTTGTTTATTGTAGTTTAAGATATAATATAAGCCATTCTTTAAAGAGCCAATAAAAATTTTTCATAACAATATCTAATATAAATTCATTATATTTTTATTTTGTAAATAATGATCCTAAATCTATAATTACTATTTTTATCATGATACATAAGGTCGTAAGTAAGTTATTTGTACATACAAAATTTTTACTTAGAAAAACAAAATATACTAGGATATAGATATGTCAGAATTTATTTTACATCACTATTGGCCATCACCATTTGCTCATAAAATACGACTCGCATTTGGACTTGCTGAAGTTGAGTGGAATTCTGTTGAGATACCTAGAATTCCTCCAAAGCCCAATCTTATACCATTGACCGCAGGTTACCGACGGACTCCTGTATTACAGATTGGTGCGGATGTTTTTTGCGATACGCAAAATATTATATGTGCGATTGGAAATGAAGGCTTCAAAGAGCGTTTGTTTCCTGAAGGTTGTATGAATAAAGCATTAGTATTTTCGTCATGGATAGATGATACTGTTTTTGAACTTGCAGCAAGAATTGTTATTACTAATTCAATAAATGCAGCTCCAAAAGAATTCATTCAAGACCGTGGTGATTTGTATTTTGAAAAAGGTTGGAGCCAAGAAAAACTTTACCAGAAGCTACCTAGTGTAATATTGCAGCTTGATGCAAAACTAAAAATTATTGATGATATTCTAGGAGAAGGCAGTAACATATTTTCAAGTAAGCTATCTTATGCTGATATATCTGTTGGTTATTTGATTTGGTTTATAAGGGGCAGATGGAATGAGGGGGCAAAGATTCTAAGCAAATATAAAAACTTATTGAGAGTCGAAGAAGAGATAAACAATTTGAATTATAAGAACTGTAAAGACATGAGCAGTTGTGAAGCGCTAGAATTAGCAAATAAATTGAATCCAAAATCACCAAAAGGGGTGAATAGTAATGTTTATTCACACTTAGAAATTGGGCAAAATGTTAGGATAAAACCTTCTGGTGAATCATCAGATCCAATAGTTTCTGGAGATTTGCGATATTTAGACAGTATAACTATTGCAATTAATCATTATTCAGTTGAAGCTGGAAACGTAGCTATTCATTTCCCAGTTTCTGGCTATGAAATACTAGTGAATGAGTAGAACTAAAAAATTATTCGTTTGTATCAATTAAAATATTGAAGGATTGAATTATGTCTATGTCTGGAACACCAAAAGAAAAAACTGATCAAGCTTTGATTGATGAATTCTTAAAAAAAGGTGGAAAGGTCACAAAGGGTAAAACAAAGCCTATGAAACATGAATTAGGCCTAAGCAACAACGTATGGAATAATCCACTAACTAAAGATGAAAAAAAATCACTCAAGAAATAATCTTGTTCTAATTTTATAAGTTTCTTGATTTATGAGATAACTCCTTCATAATAATAATGCGTGTCTACTTGTTATTCGTAAAGAGTTATATCCATGCTCATAGTAGGCACGTTTTCGCTTTATATCATCTGAATGAATTCATTTATTGTAATAATCTGATTTATTATACAATTCTATTGATAACGCACTTGAGTTACTCCACTGCTTGAGTGCGTCAAATATATCTCTTTAAATTGTAAGTTTCTGCATTGAGATTACAAAGAGAATCTATCTTAAAAAAAAGAATTTCGAGTATTTGGAGGCGAGTACCGGAATCGAACCGGTGTACACGGATTTGCAATCCGCTGCGTCACCACTCCGCCAACTCGCCATCTGATGTGGTACACTGGGCTATACCAATCGGATGCATGTGGTGCAAGATGAAACATGGCCTTATATCAAGCTTTTAATAGTCAAAAATTAAATTTTAGTTTAACTGCAATTATATTATCTTATAAGCTAGTAAGTTTTGTAATATCGAGAAATAAAAATGGTTAAATCTATTATGATACAAGGTGCTGGCTCTAATGTTGGCAAGTCAATGATTGTAGCAGGTCTTTGCCGAGCGTTTAGTGCTAGAGGTTTAAAAGTTTTACCATTTAAACCACAAAATATGTCAAATAATGCATCTGTAACCGCAGATGGTGGTGAAATAGGAAGAGCTCAGGCGATGCAAGCAATGGCATGTAGAGTAAATCCTATTATTGATATGAACCCTGTGCTGCTCAAACCTGAAACAGAAGTAGGTGCACAAGTTATTGTGCAAGGTCAGAGGTTAACAACTGTGAAGGCAAGAGATTATGCTCAATTAAAGCCTACTTTAATGCCACGCGTTATGGAAAGTTTTAATAGATTAGCCAAGGAAGCAGACCTTATAATAGTCGAAGGTGCAGGAAGCCCAGCAGAAACTAACCTTCGTGCAGGTGATATCGCAAATATGGGATTTGCCGAAGCTGCAAATATACCTGTTATATTAGTTGGTGATATTGACCGTGGTGGAGTAATCGCACAGTTGGTAGGAACCTATTCGATCTTAGATTCTGAAGATTTAACAAGAATAAAAGGATTTATGATTAATAAATTTAGAGGCGATGTTACACTATTTGATGGTGGATTAGCTGATATTATTAATCACACAAAGTGGCCGTCTATGGGTGTTTTGCCATGGTTTAATAATGCGGGGTATCTGCCTGCTGAAGATGCATCAGATATAAAACCAAAATCTACGGGCAAAGGGTTTAAAGTTGTAGTGCCTAAACTTTCACGTATAGCAAACTTTGATGATTTAGATCCTCTTTCAGCAGATCCAAATATTTCTGTAGAGATAATATCTCCTGGGCAACCATTACCACTTGACTCAGATTTAATGTTATTACCGGGAACAAAATCAACAATTGGAGATTTAAAGTTTTTTAGAGAACAAGGCTGGGATATTGATTTGGCAGCATACGTGAGAGCGGGTGGGCAAGTTCTTGGCATCTGTGGTGGCTATCAAATGCTAGGTCAAGAAATAGTTGACTCTGAAGGGATAGAAGGGACACCTGGAAAGCATAAGGGACTAGGGCATTTAGATGTTGTAACTGAAATGCATGCTGAAAAACGATTAGCAATAGTTTCTGGCACTGATTTGATTTCTGGGGCTAGTGTTGATGGCTATGAAATTCATATTGGCCAAACAAGTGGTAATGATTGTAATAATCATTGGCTAATAATGAATAATAACAAGACAGGTGCTGCATCAGCAGATGGTAAAATCCAAGGATGCTATATTCATGGCCTTTTTTCTTCTGATGGATTTCGACAAAATTATTTAGAGCGAATTGGTGCAAATATTGCTAAAAGTGAATATTCAGTTAAGGTTGAAAAGACATTAAATGATTTAGCAATCCACATGGAAGAAAATTGCGATTTGGATCAGATACTAAGGATCGCATCTGAAAAATAATTTATCTATTTTTAAGCTTTTCTAAAATTCTTATTCTTGCTTTGCCCAAAGGTGAAGTTTGCTCAATTTTATTATTATTACTAAATGAATTGAAAGTTTGAACTTCTAAACCCAAGTTTGAAGTTGTTAATTGACCCATCTCTGACAAGACGTTGTAAGCTTGAACTTGTTCATCTCTAAGAGCTGTAACTAAGTTTGACCTTGCTGAAAGGAGTTCTTGTTCGGCATCTAATACATCAAGTGTAGTTCGAGATCCCAGTTTAGATTCTTCGCGCATTCCTTCAAAAGCTATTTGTGATGCTTCAATTTGTGCTTTGCTTGCTTTTATAGCAGCTACAGCGGCTAACCATGAAGAGTGATATATCTGAAGATTTGATCTTGTTGTGAGTAATGCAATATCTAATGCGTGCTTGCTAATTTTTTTATCATTTATGGCAGCGCGTTTTTTGCTTCTTAGATTACCGGAATTAAATAAAGGAATTGTTGCTTGTATTGTAGCTCCGGTAGAAGAACTAATGGATGTGCCAGTCTTTGACGTAATACTACCTATTATAGTTGGGTTAAAAATTCCTCGTGATGCATCAATTCTGTATTCGGAAACTTTCAACTGTAGTCTCGCTGCAAGAATTCTTGGGTGATTTTCTATTGCAATTTTTTCTGCTTTGGAAAATGTATTTGGAATTTCGGGATGTTTGGGGGGGGTAGATAAATTGCCATGGTTCTCGCCTACTACAAGAAGATAGGATGCGCTTTTTCCAGTCAAAATTGCTTTACGTGTTTCAACATTACTTACAGCTAGAGCAAGTCTTGCTTTTGTTTGACTTACATCAGTACGGGTAACTTCACCAACTTCGAAACGATTATTTGCTGCTCGCAATTGTTCCTCAATAACTTTAATATTATTTTCAGCTAATTCTAGATTTGCTTGGGCTTGACGCAAATCCATATAAACTGTGATGGCTTTTAATAAATTGTCTTGCTCAGCTTTAATTAATAGTTCCCTTTCGGCTAAAACAGTATACTTAGCCGCATCTACTAAGTTTGATGATTGACCACCATCATATAGTAATTGTTTAATAGTTATGTTTGCGCTGTTGTTATACTTACCATTACTTTCGTCAAGATTTTGTGACAAGTTTGCGCTTAAATCAGGTTTTTTAACTGATAACTGTTGCGTAACACTTTCATTATACTTTAATATTTTTTCACGCTGCTGTGCGATTAAGAAATTATTATTGTAAGTAGCCTCTAATGTTGATTTAAGATTTGTTTCTTTTGCGGATACAGGAAAAGCAAAGAGTATGATTATTGCAGAGCTAGAAAAAAATCTAAACATTTTGAACCTTGGTACGTTGTTTATAGTATATTTATCTTTATTTGATTTTAAATCAAACTAAAGAAAACGACTTTGTTTCAGAGAAGTCTTTGATGATTGGTGCTGTTGCATCAAATTCAGAGCGCCATGTGATATCAGAACCTCTTTTAATACCAAGAAAACACTGACCAATTGCACCATCTGTGAATATACAAATAATTCTTCCACCATCTTTTAGTTGTGTTTTTAAGTCTTCAGAAAGTTTTTGTACGCCACCTTCAATTATAATCACATCATAAAGACCATGTTTCTCATCACCATTTTGAAGTTCACCGTATATAACTATGGCATTATCAACGCCTTCGTCTTCTAGGGCTTTTTGAGCAAATTCCGCTAGTTTATTATCTGACTCAAGTGCAACTACAGCTTGAGCAAGTTTCGCTATAACTGCAGTAGAGTATCCTGTGCCGCAGGCTACATCTAATACTAACTCTTCTGATTTTATTGATACTGCATCTAACATTTTTGCAAATATTCGTGGATCTAAAATTATGCGGTTTTCAGAAAGCGTTAAATGTTCTCCCATGTAAGCTATAGATTGCTTTTCAATTGGCACAAATTTTTCTTTGGGAGTTTGTAATAATGCGTCAATAATGGGGTATTTAGTAACGTCAGAAGGTCTTACTTGGCAATCTACCATAGATTCTCGTGCAGTTTGAAAGTTAGTCATTTGTAATATCTTCTTTAGAATGTGAATTATTTTTGTTTATTGCCACAGCTTGGCTAGATCAGCAATAGCATGTTGTAAAAGTCCGGAGCAAATATTTTGCAATGAATTTATAAAAAAACTGGTAAATATAGTTGACCAATTTAAAACACATGCTACTCTCAATATATGTTGGTTACTGTTTATTAAATTCTTACAAAAATCGCTACTTGATTATAGAACGTTTTGGTAACAACTTTTCTGATTATGAGTAAAATCAAAATCATTAATCAAACTATATCCTTGGGAGGGGAATATGACAGATAAATTAAATCGTAGAAAATTTTTACGTGGAACAGCAGTGGCAGGTGCAGCTACTCTTGCAACACCGGCAATTGCTGACGGGCACGCAACCACTCTAAAAATGCAAGCAGCATGGGGTGGAGGCATATTCCTTGAAAATGCACAATCTTACGTAGATCGTGTCCACGCGATGGCAGGTAATTCATTGAAAATTGATTTACTAGCAGTAAATTCAGTCGTGAAAACGTCTCAAATGCAAGATGCAGTACATAGAGGTGTTCTAGATGCATGTCACTATGTGCCAGCATATTGGTATTCTAAGTCAAAAACAGCATCATTATTTGGCACAGGACCGTGTTTTGGTTGGTCATCACAAGAAGTGCTAGGCTGGGTGAACTATGGTGGCGGACAAGAGCTATTTGATGAATTAATGGGTGACCTAGGTTTAAATCTTGTTTCGTTTTTCAACTCACCAATGCCAGCGCAGCCATTAGGTTGGTTCAAGGAAGAGATTAAAAGCGCTGCTCAAATGGAAGGCCTAAAATACCGAACAGTAGGCTTGGCTGCAGACGTATTACTCGAAATGGGAATGTCTGTTGTTCAATTGCCTGGTGGTGAAATACAGCCAGCAATGAAATCTGGGTTAATTGATGCTGCTGAGTACAACAACCCTACATCAGACCGTGATTTTGGTATGCAAGATGTCTCAAAAGATTATCATTTGGCATCTTTCCACCAATCTCAAGAGTTCTTTGAGGTTTCGTTTAATAAAAAGAAATACAACAAACTTCCAGATGAGCTCAAAGCGATCCTAAAATACGCTTCTGAAGCTGAAAATTCAAACTTCTATTGGAATAACACAAAAAGATATTCTGATGATCTTGAGAAGCTACAAAGCGAGCATGGCGTAAATGTACATAGAACACCAGACAGTGTTATGCAGGCACAATTAGAAGCTTGGGATGTTGTTACAGATAGAATTGCTGGTGAAGATGCATTCTTTGCAAAAGTTATCGAAAGCCAAAAAGCTTATGCGAAAAATGTTATGGGTTATCTAAACCTTAACCAACCTGATTATAAATTAGCTTATAAGCATTACTTTGGGTAATTAGTATTTTAATGGGGGCCAGATTGGCCCTCATTTTTTTTATGATAGGGAGAAGATATTTGCTCAAAATTGTCCATGGAATTGAGGGTCTGAGTATTTGGGTTGGGAGAGCATTTGGTTGGTGTATACTGATTTTAACACTATCCGTGGCTTACGAAGTATTTATGCGTTATGTTTTAAATTCACCCACTGTTTGGGCTTTTGATATGATGATACAAATGTATGGTGCATTATTTCTTATGGCTGGACCATACGCGCTAGCACAAGATACTCACGTACGTGGAGACGTCTTATATAGATTATTTACAAAAAAATGGCAGGCTAGATTGGACTTTCTATTATACCTTTTGTTTTTCTTCCCGGGAATATTAGCTTTATTCTGGTACGGTTGGGAAATTGCATCAGATAGTTGGAGATATCAAGAAGTTAGTTGGAATAGTCCAGCAAGAATTCAAATCTATTTCTTTAAAACATTAATTCCATTAGCAGGTGCTTTGATGCTACTTCAAGGTGTGGCTGAATTGATAAGATGTTGGACAGCTATGCGAACAGGCGTCTGGATGGAAAGACTTGATGACGTACGAGAAACTGAAGATATGTTAACTGATTAAGCAATACATAACCTACATAACTCTTAAGTTTAATTACTTAAAATAAGCATTTACGAAAGTTACTAAAATGACAAATCCAGAAGTTGCAATTTTAATGCTATGCATGTTTATCATGCTAGTTTTATTAGGATTTCCTATTGCATTTACATTAATCGCAATGGGAGTAGGTTTCGGTTATTATGCCTATTACGATGGCCCACCAGAAATATTTTCAGAGATATTTGATAATAATATATTCTATTTGCTCAACCAAAATACATATTCGGTCATGGAGAATGATACTCTTGTTGCAATACCATTGTTCTTATTTATGGGTTATGTAGTAGAGCGTGCAAATATTGTTAATAGACTGTTCTTTTCACTATATATGGCGGCAAGAAATTTACCTGGATCTTTAGCAATTGCAGCATTATTGACTTGTGCTGTTTTTTCTACGGCTTCAGGAATTGTTGGTGCAGTTGTAACTTTAATGGGCCTTTTGGCATATCCTGCAATGGCGAATGCAAATTATAATAAAAGTTTTGCTTCGGGTGTTATTTGTGCTGGAGGTACACTGGGAATCCTTATCCCCCCTTCAATTATGTTAATAGTATACGCAGCAATTGGAAACCTTTCACCATTACGCCTTTACGCAGCAGCAGTTTTTCCTGGTTTGATACTTGCTGGATTTTATATAGTTTACGTTATTGCTAGAGTTTGGTGGAATCCATCCATAGCACCAAAGCCTAATTTAGACGATGTGCCTCCTAAAGGTCAGATTTACTGGGACTTGTTAGTTTCCTTTGTGCCTCTAACTCTATTGATTACAGTAGTTCTTGGCTCAATTCTTGGTGGATTAGCCACGCCAGCTGAAGCCGCTGCTATGGGTGCTCTCGGTGGTATGATTCTTGCAGTTTGTTACAGATCGATGACATGGGATAAACTTAAGGAAAGTGTGTTTTTGACAGCTAAAGCAACTGCGATGGTCTGTTGGTTATTTGTGGGATCTTGGACTTTTGCTTCTGTGTTTTCATATTTAGGTGGTCATGACTTAATTTCACATTGGGTCATTGGTATGGATTTAACCACAATACAGTTTTTGATTTTGGCACAATTGATTATTTTTATACTTGGTTGGCCACTAGAGTGGTCAGAAATATTAATTATATTTGTTCCAATTTTTCTTCCATTGTTAGAGCCTTTTGGAGTGAATCCTTACTTTTTTGCCATGTTGGTTGCTCTCAACCTACAAACCTCCTTTCTGACACCTCCTATGGCTATGTCTGCATATTATTTGAAGGGCGTTTTGAAAAATCAAATTGAATTGATAGATATATTTAAGGGTATAATGCCTTATCTTGGGATTGTTATATTCACAATGGTTCTAATGTATATCTACCCTGGAATTGCTTTATGGTTCCCAGACTATTTATTTGGTGAATATATACCATGATTAGAGAACCTAACACTTTAACAGCAACGGAGGCTGCCTCCTCCATTGCATCCGGGGTATTAAGTTCTGTGGACTTGGTGCAATCTTGTTTAGATCAAATATCTAATACAGATGATCAAATTAAAGCTTGGGAATATGTTGATAGTGACAAGGCACTTGAACAAGCAAAAGAGTGTGACCGGATACGTAGGCAAGGAAAGTCAATTGGGCGACTCCACGGTGTGCCAGTTGGTTTGAAGGATATAATTGATACGGTTGATATGCCAACTCAACTTGGCACCGCTGTTTTTCAAGGACGACAAACAAAAAAAGATGCAAGATTAGTCGAAAGGTTGCGTGAGGCTGGAGCTGTAATAATGGGCAAAACTGTTACTACTGAATTGGCATTTTTGCATCCAAGCAAGACACGCAACCCACACAACTTAGAGAGAACTCCGGGTGGATCTTCAAGTGGTTCTGCTGCAGCAGTAGCCGCAAATCATATTCCAATTGCTGTTGGAACACAAACCAACGGTTCTGTTATTCGTCCTGCCTCATTTTGTGGAACATATGGCTTTAAACCTACTGCGGGTATTATATCAAGATCAGGTATACTTCAAACTTCTGAGACTTTGGATCAGGTTGGATGTTTTGGCCGCTCTCTAGCTGATATTGGGTTGCTAGGCGATGTTCTTGGATCTTATGACCAGAACGACATAAATAGTTTTTCTAGGCCGCGACCTAAAATGTATGATGGAGCATTATCTGATCCACCTGTTACACCGAATATAGCCTGGTTAGATTTACCTTTTTATGATCGTTTAGCTTCAGAAACACGAGAAGGGTTAGATGCAATAAATGATATTTTAGGTGCACAAGTTTCTAAAATGACTGCTGCAGATCAGCTCTCAAATTTAGTTGCTGTACAAGCTAGGATACATGAGTATGAAATTTGTAAACATCAAAGTGATGTATTTGACCAAAGTTGGGATGGTTTAAGCGATACTCTTAAATTGGCGATTAAACGTGCACGTAAAATCAGCTCAGATGAATATTCTGATGCTCTGGCAGTTAAGTTATCTGCACAAGATTTCTTTGCTGATTTTTTTACAGAATATGATGCTATCATTGCACCTTCAGCAATAGGTGAAGCGCCATTTATCAGTGAAGCGACAACTGGTGATCCAATTTTTTGCACACTGTGGACTTTGGCTGGGCTTCCAACAGTTACGCTTCCACTACTTGTTGGAGAAAATGAAATGCCAATTGGTGTTCAATTAATTGGAGAAGCAGAACAAGATGGTCGTTTGTTAAGAACAGCAAATTGGTTACAACAGTATCTCAGTGAAGATGCCAAATAAAAGGGAATAACATGTCATATAATATTAAATTATTAGTTGGATTTATAGGTGTTGGTATCTTCATAATATTTATCGGAGGTTTATCACATTCAATTTCTACAGGATTTGCAGGGTTTTCAGGTGGATTACCATTTATGATTATTGCAATTATTGTTTGTGCTGCTGCTGTTTATGACTTTTGGTCTGAGTGTGTTCGAAAGAAATGAATAAACCGCGCATATGGATTACGCGGAAACTGTCAGATGCTACTTTAGAACGTGCTCAAAAAGATTATGATGTTGTAGTAAATTTAGAAGATCAACCTGGCACTAAAGAAGAAATAATTTCTGCAAGTTTTGAATTTGATGCTATTGTTCCTTGCCATTCGGAAGTATTTTCTTCTGACGTTGTCTCCAAATTTGGGCCAAGGTTAAAAATTATAGCAAATCATTCTGTTGGTGTTGATCATTGTGATTTAGCGGCTCTCAATGAAAAGAATATACTTGTAACAAACACTCCAGATGTTTTATCGGATGCGACAGCAGAAATAGCGATGCTGTTGATGTTAGGTGCAGCAAGACATGCTGTTTTAGGAGATGAAATTGTCAGAAGTGGAAATTGGAAAAACTGGTCACCCTCTTTTATGGTTGGAAAGCAACTTACGGGTGCAAGGATAGGAATTATTGGTATGGGGCGCGTTGGGCAAGCGTTCGCAAAAAAAGCCCGTGGATTTGATATGGATATTCATTATTTTAATAGAACCAAACTAAATGATAGTGTTTCTTTAGGTGCATCATATCATGACAATATAGAAAGCCTTCTGAAAGTATCTGATTTTTTATCATTACACTGCCCAGCTACGCCAGAAACAAAATTATTAATCGATGCTAAACGATTAAATATAATGCCATTTGGAGCTATTCTAGTAAATACAGCAAGGGGATCATTGATTGATGAAGAGGCTTTAATTGATGCTTTAACTTCAGGACGAATTTCGGGAGTTGGACTTGATTGTTATCAAGATGAGCCTGGAGGTAACCCTAAATTTTCAAATTTTAAAAATATTTTTATGCTTCCTCACATTGGTAGTGCTACTGTAAAAACTCGAGATGCTATGGGTTTTCGGGCACTTGATAACTTAGATTCGTATTTTGCAGGAAAAACTCCTGAGGACTTATTATAATTAAAAGGAAATAAAATGACAAAACTGGCTTTTCTTGGACTTGGAGTAATGGGATACCCGATGGCTGGGCATCTATTTAATGCAGGTCATAACGTTAAAGTTTATAACCGTACGGCAAGTAAGGCTGTTAAATGGACTAAAGAATATGGTGGAAATCATGGGAAAACACCTTCAGAGGCTTCAGATGGAGTGGATATTGTCATTGCTTGTGTTGGAAATGACGATGACTTAAGGTCAGTATGCTTAGGTGAAGATGGTGCGTTTTCATCTATGAAACCTGGCAGTTTATTCATAGATCATACGACAGTTTCTGCAGCTGTTACTAAAGAATTACACGATATTGCAAAATCTCATGGAATTTCATTTGTTGATGCACCAGTCTCTGGGGGGCAAGCTGGTGCAGAAAACGGACAACTTTCAATTATGTGTGGTGGATCAGAAAATCACTACATCGAAGCAGAAAAAATAATGAATATTTACGCCAAATTATGCAAAAGAATTGGCGAAAGTGGTGCAGGTCAATTAACAAAAATGTGCAATCAGATTGCTATTGCAGGTTTAGTACAAGGGTTGTCTGAAGCTCTTCACTTTGCCCAAAAAGCTGGTTTGGATGGGCGTGATGTAGTTGAAGTAATTAGTCAAGGAGCTGCTGGTAGCTGGCAAATGGCAAATAGATTTGAGACTATGTTAGATGATCAATATGAACATGGTTTTGCAGTTGATTGGATGCGTAAAGATCTAGGAATATGCTTGAATACTGCAAATGAAAATGGTGCAAGCCTTCCTATTACTGCATTAGTTGACCAGTTTTATAAAGATGTCCAAAAAATGGGTGGTGGTAGGTGGGATACTTCATCATTATTGAAAAGACTTAGTTAATATTATTTAACTTATAAAATTTTTCATATTTATAACTGTTAATGGTAAATGGGTATATGTTATATTTAAGGCCAAAAGTTTATCATTGAATATAATTTCCCAGATATGATCCAAGAGACTTTCCCTTGCTTTGATCGCACTGTATGAAGCGTACAATAATGTTTTAAAGGCAAGACAAATGGCTATGGAAAAAAACTTTGATGCAGCTTCTAAAGAAGCTATAATTTGGAAAAAATGGGAAGATGCAAATGCATTCAAAGCTGGTGCGAATGCCTCACCTGATGCAAGCGGTTACGCAATAATGATTCCACCCCCAAATGTTACTGGTGTTTTACATATGGGTCATGCTTTTAATAATACACTTCAAGATATTCTAATCCGTTGGCATAGAATGAGAGGATTTGATACGCTCTGGCAACCAGGCACTGACCATGCAGGTATTGCTACACAGATGGTTGTTGAACGTGAATTAGCAAAAAATAATGAGCCATCAAGATCTGAATTAGGGCGTGATGCATTCTTGGAAAAAGTTTGGAAATGGAAAGAACAATCTGGTGGTACGATTATTAACCAGCTTAAACGATTAGGTGCATCATGTGATTTTTCTCGTACAGCATTTACTATGGCAGGTGCGCATGGTGACACAAAAACAGGTCATGAAAATAGTGCTAATTTCCATGACGCAGTTTTAAAAACTTTTGTTGATTTTTATGACAAAGGATTAATATACAAAGGTAAAAGATTAGTTAACTGGGATCCACATTTCGAAACAGCAATTTCTGATTTGGAAGTTGAAAATATTGAAGTTGATGGCCATATGTGGCACTTTAAATATCCATTAGCCGATGGAGAAACATATACTTACATTGAAAAAGATGAAGATAACAACATAACATTAAGCGAAGAGAGAGACTATATTTCTATAGCTACAACGCGCCCTGAAACTATGTTGGGTGACGGGGCAGTAGCAGTGTTCACAAAAGATGAGAGATATGCACCTATAGTAGGAAAAAGTGTTCACTTACCTTTATGTAATAGAACAATTCCTGTGATTGTAGATGAGTATCCTGATCCTGATTTTGGATCAGGTGCTGTTAAAATAACGGGTGCACATGATTTTAATGACTACCAAGTAGCTAAACGTAACAGCATTCCAATGTATTCATTATTAGATACAAAAGGTGCAATGCGATCTGACGACCATGAAGATAATTTTGTGCCACTAAAATATCAAGGAATGGATCGATTTGAGGCTCGAAAAGCTGTTGTGGCTGATATTGATGCTTTAGGCTTAATGATCAAAATTGAAAATAAAAAAGTAATGCAACCTTTTGGTGATCGATCGAAAGTAGTTATTGAACCAGCACTTACAGACCAATGGTTTGTTGATACTGCTAAAATTGTTCAGCCTGCAATTGATGCGGTTAAAGATGGGACAACAAAAATTTTACCTGAAGGAGATAAAAAGGTTTATTTCCATTGGCTCGAAAATATTGAGCCTTGGTGTATTTCTCGTCAATTATGGTGGGGCCATCAAGTGCCGGTATGGAACGATCTTGAAGGTAATGCTTATTGCGCAACTTCAGAAGAAGAGGCCATTGAGAAGGCATTAAGTAAATACCAATCCAAATATCCAAATGCCAAAATTAAAATTTTGGTTGATGATAATCCAAATAACAATTCTTTAGATGAAGATGATGGACAGACAAAGACTATTGTCCTTTCAAGAGATCCAGATGTATTAGATACTTGGTTTTCTTCAGGTTTATGGCCTTTTGGCACACTTGGGTGGCCTGAAAATTCAAAAGAACTTGAACGCTATTACACTTCCAACAATCTCAACAGAACATTAATAACTGGTTTTGATATTATTTTCTTCTGGGTCGCCAGAATGATGATGATGGGTATTGAGACAATGGGTAAAGTTCCTTTTGAAACAGTATATGTTCATCCATTAGTACGAGATGAACATGGTAAAAAGATGTCAAAATCTACTGGAAATGTAATGGATCCACTAGATTTGATAGATAAGTATGGTGCTGATGCTGTTCGGTTTACTTTAACTGCTATGGCTGCAATGGGCCGTGACTTAAAGCTTTCAGAAAATCGTATTGAGGGATATCGTAATTTCGGAACAAAATTATGGAATGCAACTCGATTTGCTGAGTTTAATGAGGCATCTCCTAATAATGACTTTGATCCTAAATCTGTAAAGCAAACATTAAATAAATGGATAATAGGTGAAACTGCTTTGGTGCGTGAAGCAGTCGATAATTCTCTTGAGCAATATAGATTTAATGATGCTGCTAATGCACTTTACGTATTTGTTTGGAACAAAGTTTGTGATTGGTATGTTGAGCTTTCAAAGCCATTATTACAAGGCGAAGATCTTACAGCTGTGCTTGAAACTAAAGAAACATTAGCTTGGGTTTTGGATCAATCATATATCCTCTTACATCCGATAATGCCTTTCATTACAGAAAGTCTATGGGATGAAACTGGCTTGCGTAAAAAACTATTAACTCATGCTGAATGGCCAAAATATACTTCACTTGATTATGTAAATGAAGAAGCAGATAAGGAAATGAATTGGGTAATTTCTTTGATTGAACAAATTCGATCTGTACGATCTGAAATGCGTGTTAATGCAGGTGCAAAAATTCCAATGATCCAATTATCCTTGGACACCATTGCTCAAAAAGCTTTAGATAATAATAAGTTAATGATAATGCGTTTGGCTAGAGTTGAGAGCGTAACACTTGCATCTGAAGCACCAAATGGTGCTGTGACATTGCCTGTAGAAGGTGGGCAGTTTTGTCTACCACTTGCAGATATTATTGATTTAGAGGCTGAAAAAGCTCGCTTAAATAAAGCAATAGATAAGCTTGAAAAAGAATTGAATTCTATAAACCAAAAGCTTTCAAATGATAAATTTATTTCAAACGCACCCGCTGCTGTAATACTTGAAAATAGAACCCGTATAGAAGTTGGTGGCAAAGAATTGCTTACGCTTCAAGCTGCGTTAAAAAGAGTTATGGAAATGTTCTAAATCTTATATTCTATGATTTCATTTAGCCAGTTAATGTGGTTAATTTTACTTAAAGTTATAAATAAAATCATATTGGATTGAATAATGAGCAATAATAAAAATCTATATCCAAGATTAACATCATTGGCGAATTCACTCCCATCTAGTGTACCTTTTGTTGCGCCAGAAATGACTGAGCGCCTCTCAGGAATTCCGTTCATTGCACGGTTAGGTGCTAACGAAAGTAGCTTTGGACCATCGCCAAAAGTTAAGAAAATTATTGCAGAATCTACTTCTGATGTTTTTAAATATGGCGACCCTGACGCCTTTGATTTAAAAAAAGAACTTGAAAAACATTTGCAAATACCAAGTCAAAACATCATTGTTGGGGAAGGCATAGATGGTTTAATGGGGATATTATGCAGATTGATGCTTGAAGAGGGTGATACTGTTGTAACCTCAAATGGAGCATACCCAACATTCAATTATCAAGTCAAAGGTGTAGGAGGGGTGTTGGAAACTGTTCCATATTTGGCAGATTATGAAGATCCTAATGCTTTAATTGCAAAAGCTAAGCTTCTTAATGCCAAGATGATTTATCTAGCTAATCCTGATAATCCAATGGGAACACACCACAGTGCAGAGGTGATCCAGCGAATGATTGATTCTGTGCCTAAAGAGAGCTTATTGGTTCTTGATGAAGCATATATTGAATTGGCACCTGATGGTGTGGCGCCAAAATTAGATGTTTTAAATAAAAATGTAATAAGGCTTAGAACATTCTCTAAAGCTTATGGTTTGGCGGGTGCACGAGTTGGCTATGCGATTGGACATGTAGATTTAGTGAAGTCATTCGATAAAATCAGGAATCATTTTGGCGTTAATACTATTGGCCAAAAAGCTGCTCTGGCGGCATTAAAAGATCAAAAATATATTTCTCAAGTTCGCAATTCTATTGAACTTGGCCGTGAGAGAATTAATCAGATTGCGAGAGAAAATGGTTTGAAAACAATAGCTTCATCTACAAATTTTGTTGCTGTTGATTGTGGATTAGATGGCGATTTTACCCGTAAAGTTTTGGCTGAATTGGTTGGAATGGGTATATTTGTTCGTATGGCATTTGTTGCTCCTCAAGATAGATGCCTCAGGGTATCAGTTGGGATACCAGAAGATATTGAACATTTTGCAAAGGCATTTCCAAGGGCATTAGAAAAAGCTAGAAATCAATAGTTTGGAATAGGTATTGGCTTGTAGGGCATTATTTCGTTGGAATGGTATAACTGTACATGTATGTTTATGAATGAATCATTGCAAAGTAGATTTGATGGCTAAAAAAAATCCAAAAGTATTATCTGCACGAGATGCTTACAGTCGTCTATGGAGTGAATGGCTTAAGGAGCATTCCTTCGGTTTAGCCATAACATTTGTTCTTATGTTTCTCGTAGCAATTTCGGCTGCTGGTTATGCTAAATTTATACAAATAATAATATCTGCATTTGAAACGAATTCAGCAAGCGTTATATGGTGGGGTCCAGTTGGAATTATTTCATTAGCAATCATAAAGGGTTTGAGCCAATATAGTCAGTTATTGATGCAGAACAGAATTCTTTCTCGAGTGCAGGCAAACCTTCAATATAAAATGTTTAATTCGTTGGTACATATGGATTTAGCCAATCTATTGGCAGAGTCTCCGGCTGCCCTTGCAACGCGCTTTTCTGCAGATATTGAACTTATTAGAGGTTCCACGAATTCAATTTTAGGCTCAATAACTGCAATTTTAACAATTATTGCCACTTTTGGCGTGATGCTTTCAATCGATTGGACTTTAACCATAAGTTTGATTTTCATCTTTTTATTAGCTTTTGGCCCAGTTGGTATAGTTGGAGCAAAAGTAAGAAAAATTTCTGTTAGCACCCAAAAAGAAATTGCTCACATGACTGAGACTGTAAATGAGGGCTTAGCAGGCATTCGTATGGTTCGAACTTACCGTCTGGAAAAAAGATTGTCTGAAAGTGCATTTGCAACATTTGAACGTTTATTTAAATTACGCTTATCTATTGTTAAATGGCAATCAAGTGTATCTCCACTAATGGAGATTTTGGGCGCAATTGCTATTGGCCTTCTTTTGCTTCTTGTAGCTCTTAGAATGCAGGTAGGAGCTATTGATCTAGCAGGTTTTATTGGGCTTCTAACTGCACTTGGTGTTGCTACCAATCCTGCTAGGAAGCTAGGTGGGGCATATGCATCTGCATTGCAAGGTATTGCAGCATTAGAGCGGGTTTACGAACTATTTGATACGCCAAATAAAATTAAAGATGGGTCTTTCAGTTATAGTGGTAATGAAAAATCTGAAGGGAACTTAATTTTTTCCGATGTAGATTTCACATACCCTGATGGTTACCAAGCTCTACATAATATAAATTTAAATATTGAAGCTGGAAAATCATATGCGTTTGTAGGACGATCTGGAGCGGGTAAGTCGACAATATTTAATTTATTATCAAGATTATTCGACTCGACCAAAGGCCAGATTAGTTTGGATGGCAGATCACTTCTAGATTATAAGGTTTCTACTTTGAGGGATCAGATATCTGTGGTTAGCCAAGACAGTATTTTACTTACAGGAACAGTTTTGGATAATATTGGTTTTGGCAGGGAAGGTGCAAGTAGGGAAGATTGTATATCTGCAGCAAAAGCGGCTGCGGCTAATACATTTATTGCAAAACTTAAAGATGGTTATGATACTAAAATTGACCCTTCCAAAATTAAATTTTCTGGCGGAGAAAAACAGAGACTTTCTATAGCTCGTGCAATACTAAGAGACTCTCCAATCTTGCTTTTAGATGAGCCAACGTCTGCACTTGATGCACAGTCTGAAAATCAAATCCGTAAAGCCTTGGATGAACTTTCAAAAAATAGAACAACACTTATAATTGCTCACAGATTATCCACAATATTAGATGCTGATCAAATAATTGTAATGGATCAAGGTAAAATTGTTGATCAAGGAACACATGCAGAGCTACTTGAGCGAGGTGGTATTTATGCAGAATTATTTAATTTACAGTTTGATATGAGCCCAAAGAACACCAGTGAAAAAAGAAATAGATCTTTCTCTGGAACGAATAAAAGCAATTGGTCTAACCCACTATTTAGGTTGTCTAAATTCTTAGGACTTTAATTTTTATAATATGATTTAGCTAATTTGTATGGATTAGCTCCAAACTTAAATTTTATTAAAAAAATTACATTACTTATGCTTCTTTTAAACCAACCATCTCTTTTATATTTATAAGCTGAAGTTTTTATAGTTAGCGGAATTAATCGAATTTTTTTCTTGAGTGATTTTGCAATTTCTACATCCTCCATTAGGGGTAAATCGGGGTAGCCACCAACTTGGTTATAAAGTTTTTTTGAAATTAATAAGCCCTGATCACCATATGGAAGTTTAAATATATTTGATCTTAAATTTGCGCTGAAACTGATTATTTTTGCCATTATATTTGTGTCGTCAAAACTCAATTTACAATAGCCTGCACTTTCTTGATTGATCATATGTTCAAGGAATATTTGAGACCATCCTAGCGGTAATATTGTATCAGAATGAATAAAAAATATCCATTTTGCACTCGATTGGACTGCGCCTCTATGAAGTTGTTTTCCTCTTCCTTTTTCACCTTTAATGAAAACTGCGCCAATTTCTGCAGATAATTTTTCTATATCATCTTTTGAATTTCCATCAGAGATGATGAGTTCCTTTATGAGGCCAGATGTTATGCCTTCAGATAAAGACAATAAAGTATGATTAATTGTTTCAGCAGAATTAAGTGTAGGAATAACAATTGATAGAAGAGCTGGCATTTATATTGGTAATCCTGATTGATTGTGGCTAAGTATATACATCATATACATTAATATTGATTGAGTTAAGAAGATGTGTCCAGAAATTATAAAAAATAGAAGCATATTAAAGGTATCAGGCAATGACTCAGAAAGTTTTTTACAAGGTTTAATTACCAACGATGTTTCACGTGCAAAAACTGAATTAATATATACAGCGTTATTATCGCCAAAAGGCAAATATTTGTTTGATTTTTTTATTACTTCGCACTCGGATGGATATTTAATAGATATTTCATCTAATAACGCATATCAATTTATCCAAAGATTAAATCTATATAAATTACGTGCAGATGTAACTATTGAACAAACAGATATAAAGGTTGGTAGAGGTATAGGTCCAATATCAGAACAAGCATTCCAAGATCCTCGAAGTGACCAACTTGGATATAGGATTTACAACCCTACTCAAACAGAAGACTCATCAATAAATTGGGACCAAATCAGAGTTGAAAATTGTATTCCTGAAACTGGCATAGAACTTATAATTGATGAAACTTACATATTAGAAGCAAATTTTGAAAAATTATCTGGAGTTGATTTTCGAAAAGGGTGTTATGTGGGTCAAGAAGTGACAGCTCGAATGAAGCATAAAGTTGAACTAAAAAAAGGTTTTGTTAAAGTTCAAATTGATGGATCAGCACCTATTGGCACAGATATAATATCAAATGATAAAGTTGTTGGACAAATATTTACTCAGTCAAATGGAATGGCAATTGCCTATCTCAGGTTTAATCGAGTATCCAATGATATGAAAGCAGGTACTGCTAAAATTATTTATCACGAACTAACTTAGAAAACTTAGCATGTCCCTCACCATTTGCAGCTATAATTGTTCCGGTTTGCATCGGGTCTTCGTGCTCAACTATAGCTTGGCATAATCCACCAGCTTCTTGAACTAGTAGTAAGCCTGCTGCCATCTCCCAATGTTTCAGTTCTCTAGCCCAGATGCCATCGTATCGACCTGCAGCAGTGTAAGCTAAGTCTAGGCCAATAGCTCCCAAACTTCGGACACCACCAACACTAGGTGCAATTCTTGCAATATCTTTTAAGTGCGTAGGTAGATCACCTTTGTTACCTGATGGAAACTCGGTCGCAAATACCATTTGATCTAAAGCTGTACGCCCGGATACACGAACGCGTTGCTCATTTAACCAAGTCCCAGCACCTTTTTCTGCTAAAAATAACTCTTCAATTACCGGGCTTAAAATCACTGCTGCCACTATAGAACCTTTGTATTCAAGAGCTATCGATAATGACCAATGTGGTAAGCCATGAATAAAATTGTCTAAACCATCTAATGGTTGAGCTATCCAGCGACGTGTTGGATCTTCGCCCTTAGTTTCGCGTCCACCTGTGCCAACAAATCCATAATTAGGTCTGGCTTCAAATAACATTTCTTGCAGTATTTCTTCCGCACGTTGGTCAGCACGCTTAGCAAAATCATTCGGACCTTTTTTAGAAACTTGTAATTTATCCACCTCTTTAAAATCACGCATCATAGCACGACCTGCGACGCGAATTGCTTTCAACATTACATTAATATTTGCAGACCATTGTGCCATGTGAATTACCTCTAATATTCGGATTTTGAACCTATATGCTGTAGAGATGAAGATACCAAGCGGAAAATTAAATTCTTTGCTTAGTTGTTAAGCTAACAAAGTCTTTCATAAATGGTGTTTCAGACTCAGATTGTCTTATTGCAGCATATAATTTTCGCTTTAAGCCATTTACGGTAACAGGTTTTGTTACAAAATTATGTTTATATTTCTGATCCTTAACCACCCAATCAGGTAAAACTGAGACACCCCGTCCAGAGGCAACAAGTAATATGATTACTGCTGTCAATTCTGCTTGCCTGATGGCTGCTGGCTCAACATGAGCTGGAGTTAGTAGTTGAGAAAAAATGTCTAATCGATTTTTATCAACTGGATAAGTTATGAGTGTTTGTTCACGAAAATCTTCCGCATCTATGTATTCTTTTTGCGCATAGGGATGATTTTCTGCGCAAACAAAGGTTGGAGTATATTCAAACAGTGGTTTGAAAACTACGCCTTTTAATTCTTCAGGATCAGATGAGATTACAATATCTACTTCTTCGCGCTGTAGGGCTGGCAATGCATCGAACGATAGCCCAGGTTTAATATCAATATCAATATCAGGCCAGTTTTTACGAAAACTCTCTAGAACTGGAAATAGCCATTCAAAGCAAGCATGACATTCAATTGCAATATGCAATCGTCCTCCTAAGCCACTGATTAGTCCTGCAAAATCATCTTCAAGTTCTGATACTTGGGGTAATATTTTCTCTGCCAATATCAGGAGTTTATGCCCAGCCTTTGAAAGCTTTAAGGGTTTTGATCTACGGAGGAACAACTCCATTCCAACTTGATCTTCTAATGCTTTAACCTGATGTGATAATGCAGATTGGGATATGCAAAGAATATCAGCAGCTCTGGCAAGGCCCCCATATTCGTGGATAGCTTTTATTGTTTTTAAATGACGAAATTCTAAATACATTTTATACCTATATTAATAATTTTCATATTATTTATTAAAAATATGAATTTGATTCAAGTGTATTTTTTAAGTACAAAAAAGAAAAAGGTATTATTATGGACATAAATCATAAAGACTTTGGGCTTTCTTTTGAGATCTTTCCACCTCGCAATTTAAAGGCAAGTTTTAAACTTTGGCGTACTATAGAAGTGCTAGAAAAATTAAATCCTAACTTTATTTCGGTAACTTATGGGGCAGGTGGCTCAACTCGTGAACTGACACAATCAGCTGTTTCTGTAATAGCGAAAGAGTATAATATTGATGTGGCGGGTCATTTAACATGTGTTGGATCCTCAAAAAAAGAAATCATGGATATCGCTCTTGAATATGGAAAAGCTGGAGCAAGAAAAATAGTAGCTTTAAGAGGGGACTCACCAGAGGATCAAGGTTCTGAGAATCATGAAACAGATAACTTCTCTTCATCAGTTGAGTTAATTGCGTCTCTTAAAAAAAACACTAACTTCGAACTATATGTTGCGGCTTATCCGAATGTACATCCAAATGCTCAATCAGAAAAATCTGATTTAGATGTGCTAAAAGCTAAATTTGATGCTGGTGCTGATAGTGCTATTACTCAATTCTTTTTTGATAAAGAAGATTTTTTACGTTTTCGAGACAAATGTAATGCTGCTGGGATTTACCAGAATATTATACCTGGTATTTTGCCTGTTGAAAATTGGAGTAAAACAAAAATATTTGCAAAGCGTTGCGGCATGGACGCACCACAATGGATGAGCAAGGCTTATGAAAATTGTAAAAATAACGAAGAACATGATCTATTATCGCAGGCACTATGCACAGAGATGTGTGACGAATTAATGCAAGAGGGAGTAAATAATTTACATTTTTATACTTTAAATGACCCAAAATTAACACAAAAAGTTTGTGAAGCTTTAGGCCGTAAAGTTACTTCAACAAATATTACTAAAGTTGCATAAATAAAACATTGAAAGAATTAGGCTCTTTCAGAGTATTCCATTGTTTCGGTGTGAACTATAATATCTGTATCCTGTTCAATAAATGGAGGAACCATAAGGCGTAAACCATTATCCAGAACCGCAGGTTTAAAACTATTTGCAGCTGTTTGGCCTTTTACTACTGGCTCTGTTTCAATCACTTTACAAACTACTTTTGTGGGTAATGAAGCGCTAAGTGCTTCACTTTCGTAGTACTCTATTTGAATTATCATTCCATCTTGCAATAGAGGTCTTCTTTCACCAAGTATATCTGACGGTAGTTCAATTTGTTCAAAGGTGTCATTGTCCATGAATACCAACATTCCATCATTTTCATAAAGGAATTGTTGATCTTTTTGCTCTAAACGTACTTTTTCAACTTTATCTGCTGATCTGAAACGTTCATTAAGTTTTGAACCATTACGTAAATTTTTCATTTCAACTTGTGCAAATGCACCACCTTTACCTGGCTTAACATGGTCAATTTTTACAGCGATCCAAAGACCCCCATTATGTTCCAGTATATTACCCATTCGAATTTCGTTACCGTTTATTTTTGGCATTTTTTGGCACCTTAGGTGGTTGAAAATATAATTAACTGACTTATATGAATTTATGTGAGCAACGACAAGGCTCTTAAAATGCTTATAAAAGAGTTAAGGTATGCAAATAATGCATATTAGCTATGCGCAAAATGGGGTACCTAATTGTTTCAGAATAGTCATATTACAAAAACCTTATAAATTATAACAATATAAAGGACGACGAGATGTTTGATTTCGTTGACGACACGGCTTACACAAACGATCAAGGCAAAAGAGCCCAAAAGCTTTTTGCCGCTGTGGTGCTTGCTGCACTGGATGATGCCATTGCAGATGATAAGAAATATGGCAATGGCGTAGAGTCCATCGCACGCTGGGCACGCTCACGAGATGGGCGTGAGGTTTTGATGTGTGCTGGAATTGAACCAACAGAGCGTTGTGTGACTGGTATGATGGGTTTTGTAGAAAAAGGTGTGCGTACATCTGTTGCGCTATCTCGCGAAGAGAGTGAACGGCAGGCTGCTGCTAAAGAAGCTGCTTAACCAATACTAAGCAGTTGTGCGCCTCCATTATGGAGGCGTTTTTGCATTCAAAGCAAACAAAAACTTTATTTATTTTAATGGATGCCATTGGCTAATGAAAAAATCCAACATAAAAGCTGCTCTCTATTCCTTAACTGCATTTGCAATTTATGCGACACATGATGTTTTTGTAAAAATATTAGGAGCAGAATACTCCGCTTTCCAAATTGTATTTTTCAATGTTTTATTTGGGATGCCATTAGTAGCATTGATAATGATACAGGATTCAAGGCCTGGAACTTTGCTTCCTGTTCACCCTATTTGGTCAGGAATTAGAACTATCGCGACGATGATGACTGGTTTATTGGCATTTTATTCATTCTCTGTTTTACCGCTTGCACAAGTTTATAGTATTTTGTTTGCAATGCCTTTGTTGATTACAGTTTTGGCAATCCCTATTTTAGGCGAAAAAGTTGGATTTCACCGTTGGGTTGCAGTGTTAACAGGTCTGATTGGCGTTTTGATTGTTTTGAGGCCTGATGATGTCCAGCTTGGAATTGGACACCTAGCAGCACTTGGAGCCGCATTTAGTGGTGCAACAGCTTCAGTAATTATGAGGAAAATCGGGAAAGATGAACGATTAGTAGTTCTAATGATTTACCCAATGTTAATAACATTTTTCATAATGGGTTTTGCATTACAATTTAATTACAGGCCTATGCCAATTGAAGATATGCGTATTTCCTTTTTAATTGCCATCCTAGGCCTAGTAGCAACTTTATTTGTGATTGCATCGTACAGAGAAGGTGAGGCTGCAATAGTCGCGCCCATGCAGTATTCCCAGATTATATGGGCAAGTATTTTTGGATATTTTTTATTTGATGAAAAAATAAGTAGTTCTGTGATCGCTGGGGCCACAATTATTATTTTAAGTGGTCTTTACATAGTTGTTCGTGAAAGTGGTTCTAATTCTGAAAATACTCCTGTCTTACGAACACGATCAAGAGAATTGGGAAGTGGTTTGCGGGTAGGGGCAATGTTGCGAGCCATCAGGAGGCGTTAAGTTTTATTTTGCTTTTTTATTCTTCGAGTAGGCTCAGCATTCATTGGATCTTCAGGCCAAGGATGCCTTGGATAGCGACCACGCATGTCCCTTCTAACATCTGAGTAAGAAGTTAACCAAAATTTAGGTAAATCAGATGTAGTTTGAACAATTCTCATAGCTGGTGATAACAGTTCAACTAATAAAGGCTCGTTATTCTCGCCTATCGTTGGATGTGTTTTTAGGCCAAAAAGTTCTTGTAAACGTATTCTTATTTTGGGTTGCTCTTCCGAATAATTGATAATCATTTTTGTTCCTGTGGGGGCCAGTATAAATTCTGGTGCATTTTTATTTAGATATTCTATCTGCTTCCAACTAAATAAATTTTTTATAATATCTATCATGTTTAATTTTTCTAAATCTCCTTTTGACCGAAAGCCTACTAAATGAGGCAAAAGCCATTCATGTGTTTTTTTTGATAAAAACTCTAAAGAGCAGTTTGGTAAAAAATCACTTGTTTGATTTAATTTGTTTGCGCGAGCAAGAAAATTTTTAGTTTTAGAAGTCCAAGGTAATATATCTAAACCAATATCATTAATCCCCATTAAAAGTGCCTTAGCAATCAATTCGGGATTACAACTTGTCCATTTCTTTTTGCTCAATACTAATGATTGAAAGGTTTTTTCTTCTGAGGTTATCACTTTTAATTCACGTTTTGACCATTCACAAATTCGTTTAAACTTGATTTGATCATGGAATAATTCCATAAATTCAGTTTCTAGAATTTCAATTCCTATGCGTAACTTGGCTTCTCTTTTGTCACCATCAAGATTTAAGGCAACTATCATTTTAGCTGATGCAAGTTGATCTGAAGCGCTAATAAATGCACCTTTGCCTCCTGATAATAGAAACTGTCCACGGTTTTGATTTCTTGATAAGCCAATCCTATCTGGGTAAGCTAAAGCTACCATTTGTGCATTACTTAATTCTAGCTGACCTTTAGGATGAAGCCTTTTGGAAAGTTTAAGAACATTAGAACTGGCTTTTTTGTTGATTGCATACGGGTTATTATTTTCAAAACTTATGGAATTTTTCATTGCATCTATGCGCAATTTAAAATCAGTGGGTGAATTTGGGCCTAAAATATCTTTTGATTCAATTAAAGCTACAACTAGATTTGCATCCTGACCCCCAGAAATAAGAATACGTGCTAATCTTGGATGTGTTGGCTCAAGTGATATTTTTTGGCCCAATGCTGTGATTTTTCCATTATCATTTAACGCACCTAAATCTCTAAGTAACTCTTGAGCAGTTTGAAAATCTGATGATTTTGGTTGTGTTAAAAAAGGCAAGTTCTTAGGATTACTTACTCCCCATGCGGCAAGTTCCATTGCTAATGGAGATAAATCACTAATGAGTATTTCAGGCTCAGGGAAAGGTTTTAATCCACCTTCTTCACCTTTAGTCCACAGTTTGTAGCATACGCCAGTATTAGTTCTGCCAGCTCTTCCCATTCTTTGAATTGCTTCAGCTTTAGTAACTCTCTCAGTAATTAACCTAGACATACCTGAACTTGGGTCAAACCTTGATCTCCTAGTTAATCCACTATCTATAACTATTCTTATATCTTTTATGGTAAGTGAAGTTTCTGCAATGGAAGTTGCTAAAATCAATTTTCTTCTGCAACTAGGTAATATTGCTTTTTGTTGTTCATCAAATGACATGGCGCCATAAAGAGGGTAAATATCTAAATCATTTGCTAATTTTGCTTTTAAAAAAGTTTGAACTTGTTTTATTTCACGTGCACCTGGAAGAAATGCAAGGATACTTCCTTCATTTTCTTCAAACGCTTTTATGATTAAACCTGATATTGCCTGAATAAAATCATTCTTAAAGGTTTTATTAAACTTCCATGGTTTTGATAAATAGTATGGACAAACATCATATGATTTACCTGAAGATGTTATAACAGGTGCATCCCCCATCAATTTTGCAACTGGTGCTGCATCTAAAGTTGCAGACATAACAAGAATTCCTAGATCTTCTCGTAGTTCAGATCTTATTTCTAAACAAAATGTAAGACCAAGATCTGCGCTTAATGACCTTTCATGAAATTCGTCAAAAATTATACAGCTAACATTGTTTAATTCTGGATCATTTTGAATCATTTTTATCAAAACACCCTCAGTAACGACTTCAATGCGTGTTTTATTTGATACTTTGCTTTCTCCACGCATTCTGTATCCAACTGTTTGCCCCAATTGATCACCATAATGCTGTGCCAATCTTTTTGCTGCTGATCGTACAGCAAGACGTCGGGGTTGAAGCATAATGATTTTTTTTTCAAATAAGTCAGACGCTAATAATGCAATCGGTATTCGTGTAGTTTTGCCAGCCCCAGGAGGAGCCTGTAAGACGGCATGATTTTTTTCACGCATAGCTTTTATTAGTTCATTTAGAACTTCATCTATTGGTAGTTTTTCTGCAAAATCATTCATGTAATATGTGATAGTGTAAAAAATAAAGAGTGTTTACATAAAAATAGAAAAACTATGTAAAAAAATAAGAAAAATTTTGTTAGATGCACCGAATCCCTTGACGTTTGTCCGGGACCAGCCTAAACACCGGCTCTGATATACATATGTTTTCTAGAAGTAATACTAGATAGCCCAAATCAAAGGAATAAAACATGTCACGACGCTGTGAACTTACTGGTAAAGGCCCTATGACTGGCAACAACGTTAGCCATGCTAAAAATAGAACCCGCCGCCGGTTCTTGCCGAACTTAAATGACGTAACTCTAGCAAGTGATGTTTTAGGCCAAGCATTTAAATTTAAAATATCTGCGGCTGCTCTTAGAACAGTTGACCATCGTGGTGGATTAGACGCATTCATGGCAAAAGCAAAAGATGCTGAGTTATCTGAAAAAGCATTAAAAGTTAAAAGAGACATTGCAAAAGCTACTGCCCCAGCTGCTTAGATATCAATTTTTTTTGAATGAATAGCCTCACTTTTAGTGGGGCTTTTTTTTAATAAGATTATTAACTTATGGAAAAATATAAATGAAAAATTCATTAATAATTATTTTAGCATTTTTTGTTGGTATAAGTGTCTTCTTTTTGGGAAAGGAAAAACCACAACACAAGATGCATTTTCATGGTCAACAGATTGGGCATGAGAATTTGAAAATTGTACAACCTTACGCACGTGTTTCAAGTGCTTCTGCCAAATCCGGTGCAATATTTTTCATTATTGAAAATGGTACAAATCTTGAGCATAAATTAATTGGCGCTACTGCCGATGTCGCAAAAAAAGCTGAATTGCACACCCATTCAGTCGATGGAGATGGAGTGATGTCCATGGCAAAGATTAATGATGGTGTAAACATAGAACCCAAAAGTCGATCAATATTCAAGCGTGGTGGAAACCATGTTATGATTATGGGACTAAATAGAAGCCTTATGAATGGTGATAAGATTCATCTTGAGCTGATGTTTGAAAACAAAGTTTTGAAACTAGAAGTATTAGTAGATAATAAAAGATCTGAAAAAAAACATGACCATAAAATGAGCCATTAATATTTATTATTACAATTGCTTTATTAGGCGAGCTGCTTCTTCGCTAGGATGAAATAATGCTGAGCGGTCTTCACCAGGAAAAAAACGAGCCCTACAAGCTGTGGGCATTGGGTTTGGAGAAAAAACTAGAATATTCGGCCCTGTTTTAACTGTTTCGCTTGCCCAACTTTCAAAAAGTGCGCGTTGTGCAGCTTTACTTGACCCATAATTGCCAAAAAATTTGTGACCTGAAACCTTGTCGTCAATATGTATAGCTGTGCCAGAATTGGCTAAGAGCAAACTCTCTAAATTTGTAATAAGTCTGCCAGTTGCAGTTATATTTATAGCAATTGTTTTTTCCCAATCTTTTTCTGAAATATGGCTAACTGGTGATAATGGTGAGGCATGAATTGCACAATGAACCCATAAATCTAAACCACCCCAACGTTCATGAATTAAAATACACATACGTTTTACAGCTTCTTCATCAGTAATATCTAGTGGAACTAAGGTAGCAGATCCGCCTTTTGACTGTATGCGATCATCTAATTCTTCTAATGCTCCAGTAGTTCGAGCAATAGCAATTACATGATAGTTATTTTCTGCTAAAGCTTCAGATACAGCAGCTCCAAGACCTCTTGAGGCACCAGTTACCAAAGCAATTTTTTTGTTTTTAACTTCCATGATCACTCGGCAGCCATTTTAAAGCCTTTTGCCAATTGATCTGACGGAGCTACTGGATATTCTCCGGAAAAACAGGCGTCACAATATGCAGGGTTTGAGTCGTCTCTACCAGATTCTATACCACAAGCTCTATATAAGCCGTCCATGGAAATAAACTTTAAACTTGCTACATTTAAGTGTTGACGCATTTCTTCGGCACTCATGGTTGCTGCTAATAATTTTTCACGTTGTGGCGTGTCTACTCCATAGAAGCATGGCCACGCAGTTGGTGGTGAAGCTATACGAAAATGCACTTCTGCTGCACCAGCATCTAATATCATTTCTTTGATTTTACGACTTGTGGTACCTCTTACGACACTATCATCAACCAGAATAACGCGTTTCCCTTCAATTAATGCACGATTTACATTCAATTTCAACCGAACACCCATATTACGTATCTGTTCAGTTGGCTCAATAAATGTACGCCCCATATATGAATTTCTTATAATCCCCATGCCATATGGAATTCCACTTTCATGACTAAATCCTATTGCTGCGGGGGTCCCACTATCAGGGACTGGGCAAACTAAATCTGCATCAACAGGGCTTTCTTTAGCTAATTCAATACCGATTTGCCGTCTAGTTTCGTAAATTGATTGTCCACCTAAAATACTATCTGGTCTTGAAAAATATACTTTTTCAAAAATGCATGGCCGTGGTGCAGTTCTTTCAAATGGGAAAGTGCTTTTCAAACCTTCTGGGCCAATTACAATCATTTCACCTGGTTCAATTTCCCTAACATGTTCAGCCCCAACAATATCTAAGGCACAGGTTTCAGATGATAATACCCAGCCTTCGCCTAACTTTCCTAATACTAATGGCCGAACACCCCTTGGGTCCCTAATTCCAATTAGTTTTGTACGTGTCATAGCAACAACGGAAAACGCCCCTTCAACGCGTGATAATGCGTCTTTTAGGCGATTTATATGATCTTTATGAATAGATCGAGCCATTAAGTGAATGATACATTCACTATCTGAAGAACTCTGAAAAATTGAGCCCCTTTCGATTAGTTCTTTTCTTAAACTTTCTGCGTTTGTTAAATTTCCATTGTGAGCAATTGCGCATCCACCCATTGCAAATTCACCAAAAAATGGCTGAACATCGCGAATAGCTGTATGGCCTTTATTTCCAGCTGTTGAATATCTTACGTGACCTATAGCATTATGCCCAGGAAGCGTACTCATCAAACTTTCTTTTGTGAAATTATCACGTACATAGCCAAAACGGCGCGCAGAATTAAAACCATGATTTTCTTCGAAAGCAACTATACCGCCAGCTTCTTGACCCCGATGTTGGAGCGCATGTAAGCCTAAAGCAACAAAATTAGCTGCATCTGATACACCATTTACTCCAAAAATTCCGCATTCTTCTTTTAATTTATTATGGTCAAATGGGTGAGCTAAAAATGGCTTTGTATCAGACAGACGCATGGGTTGATTCCGTGATTTTGTGCAGCTGTATATCATATAACCTAGCTCATGCTATCTGTCACGCTATCGTAGCTGAAAAGTGAATAATAATTTAGAATTCTAAAGTATATTTGTTAATTAACCTTTAAACTAAAATTTAATTACAAGTTGTTGTTAATTCTTCGTATCTATTTTGCATCCAAGAAGTTAAACTTGCTTGCCCTGCATCACCATCTTGCTCAATTATAGTTTGTATGTAAGTTTCTGAGCCTGCCAAAATTGTTTTGGTTTTTGAGTTTTCTATCATACTCAAATCTGCACCAATGAAGTTATATACAACAAGTGCTACTAATATTAAAATTAATCCTCTCATTGCTCCGAATAAGAACCCTAGACTTTGATCGAAAGAACTTAAAACAGATCTTTGTATTATACCTGAAAATAACGGTGTAAAAATTGCTACAATAGCTAATGTTAATGCAAACACTGCTGCAAATGCTGCGATAATTGATAGTTCGCATCTCGCCCCAACAATATCGCTTATAATGGGAATTTCTCTAACAAGAGGTTCAACACTAGGAGCAAAAATAAATGCTGATACTGCTGCGGCAACCCAGCCAGCAATTGATAAAACCTCTCTCACTAAACCACGTGAATAAGCAAGAATGGCTGAGATCAATAGAATTGCTGCAGATCCACCATCTACTAATGTAAAGCTATCCAATTTATCGCCCCTTTATTCTTCATCAATACTACCAAAATGGTCTTCGACAAATACATCGATTGTATCATACTTTACAACATTCATTCTTGATTCTGAAGATAACTTCATCCTTGATGGTGCAAAAGCAGCTAAAAACCCAAGTTTTTTTGCTTCTTTCATCCTATTTTCGGCCTGAGAGATTGGTCGTAATGCGCCTGATAAACTTATTTCCCCAAAAATTACTGTATCAGATGCAATAGGTATATCTTGTCTTGCAGATATTAATGCTGCTGCAACAGCTAAATCGGCTGCAGGTTCTGATATTCTAAGGCCACCAGCTATATTCAAATATACATCTTTTCCAGCAAAGCTAATTCCACACCTTGCTTCTAAAACGGCTAATACCATCGATAATCTAGAGCTATCCCATCCAACGACCGTACGTCTAGGAGTTGCCAGAGGTGAAGGAGCAACTAAAGCTTGTATCTCAACTAGAAGAGGGCGAGTTCCTTCAATGCCAGCAAAAACTACAGAACCTGTTGTTCTTGCATCGCGTTCTGATAAAAATAACTCAGATGGATTACTAACTTGTTCTAGGCCCCGACCTGTCATTTCAAATACACCGATTTCATCTGAAGGTCCAAATCGATTTTTTACTGCCCTAAGTATTCTAAACTGATGACCCCTTTCACCTTCAAAGTGCAATACAGTATCAACCATATGTTCAACCACTCGTGGTCCTGCAATCTGACCTTCTTTAGTAACATGGCCTACTAACATTATTGCAACGCCTTTGCGTTTTGCGAAAGTTGTTAACTCATGTGCTGTTGCGCGTACTTGGCTTACTGAACCAGGTGAACTATCTACATGATCTGCCCACATTGTTTGTATTGAATCAATAATTGCAAGGTCGGGTTTTTCTTCTTCAAGTGTCGTTAGAATATCACGTAAATTTGTTTCTGTAGCCAAGTTTACTGATGCGTCCGTTAAATTTAAGCGTTGGGCCCTCATTCGAATTTGACTGCTTGCTTCTTCCCCTGATATGTAGATAACTTTTTTGCCAGTTCGAGCAAAATCAGCTGCTGCTTGAAGTAACAAAGTAGATTTTCCGATGCCTGGATCCCCAGACACTAATATTGCACTTGCGGGAACTAATCCACCGCCTAGTACTCTATCAAATTCATTTATCCCCAAAGTACTTCTTTTTAATGGGGCATCTACAGTCGTTAAATCCCCTAAAATTATTTTGCGACCTTTATTTGCGCCAAGAGTTTTTCCCTTTGGTCCTGATGCTAGTGGAGCTTCTTCCTTTATAGAATTCCATTCTCCACATGACTCACATTTTCCTGCCCATTTTTTATGAGTAGTATGGCAATTTGTGCATGTATAATTTAATGTTGATTTAACCATATAACTTTGTGCCTTAAGCATATTTTAAAAGCAAGTTTTGCTTACTTTATTTTGTGAGATAATTCTTGTTTTATCTAACAGCTTCAATTGGCCCTTCTGCGTTGCCCTTCAAGAATTGATTTAAATAAGGGTTTTGAGATTTTTCCAATTCTTTTATGTCACCAGACCATTGCACTCGACCATTGTGCAACATTATTACTTTATCAGCTATTGCCCTTACTGAACTCATATCATGAGTTATCGTCATTGCAGTTGCGCCCATCTCTACGACAATTTCACGGATTAATTCATTTATTACTCCTGACATTATTGGATCAAGGCCTGTTGTGGGTTCATCAAAAAAAATAATCTCTGGATTGGCTGCAATTGCTCTGGCTAATCCTACTCGTTTTTGCATGCCTCCTGATAACTCTGCTGGGAATTTATCACCTACATCAGGAGTTAGGCCAACTCTCCGTAATTTTTCAATTGCTATATCTTTTGCTTGTTTTTCTGGAATTTTATTGGGCCCTTGTGTTAATCTGAATGCAACATTCTTCCAAACGCTGAGGCTGTCAAATAACGCAGCATTTTGAAACAACATTCCAAAATTTGATAAAAATTTATTTTTGTCGAGTTTGCTAGACTCTTCTCCATTAATAAATATTTTGCCACTATCATGTGTTTCTAGTCCTAGAATACATTTTAGTAATACTGATTTTCCTGTACCTGAACCACCAATTATAGCCATGCTTTGGCCTTTTTCTATTTGCATATCAATACCATTCAGTACTGTATTAGCAGCAAATTTTTTATGTAAATTCTGTACTGTAATCATCAGAAAAAAGCCTCTGTTAAGACATAGTTAGCAGCCAAAATCATAACACTTGCTGATACTACTGCATTTATTGTCGCTTTGCCTACGCCTTGTGCTCCTCGACCAGAATTATATCCATGGTAACAACCCATTAATGCTATAATAAAACCAAATACAGCAGCCTTTGCCAACCCGCTGGTGATGTCTTCAAGCTCCATAAAATCAACCGTATTCTGAAGATAATTATTTGAATTGAAACCCAACCTTCCGGTTCCTACTAGATAACCCCCCAAAATTCCAATAGTATCTCCGACTGCAACTAATATTGGCATTGCGATAGTTGCAGCTAACACTCGAGGAGCAACAAGATACTTCATAGGGTCAGTCGATAGTGTCACCAATGCATCTAACTGTTCCGTAACTCGCATTGTGCCTAGTTCAGCTGCGATTGAAGATGAAACTCTTCCTGCAACCATTAAACCACCTAAAACAGGCCCTAATTCTCTCACCATTCCTATGGCAACTATAGAAGGAACAACACTTTCTGCGCTAAACCGTACGCCACCTGAATAAATCTGTAATGCCAAAGCGGCACCTGTAAATAGTGCGGTTAATCCTACAACAGGCAAACTATAAAAGCCAATTTGCATGAGCTGTGATAAAACTTCTCTTCCATAAAAGGGGGGCCTAACTAGATGTAATATTGCATTTAAAGCAAAAATAACAATTCTTCCAACTGATGAGCAAAAAGCTAAAACAGAGGACCCAATTGATCTTAATAGTTTATTAAATACCTTCATTTTACCCTTTTATATATTCTCGCGCATATCGAGCACCCAAACTTGTTAAAATTTCATATCCAATAGTATTTGCTGCATTAGCTATTATATCAACTGTTTGTATTTTGTTAATTAAATCAAGCGATCTTGGAGTATCTTCCAGTTGAGTTATGTCGACTGTAATCAAATCCATTGAAACTCTTCCTATCAAAGGACATCCAACATCACCATGGTAGAGTAAAAGTTGTCCATTACCTATTGCTCGAATTAAACCGTCTGCGTATCCAGCAGAAATTGTAGCGACACGAGTGTCAGTTTTTGCACGCCATTGACCACCATAACCAACCGTTTCGCCAGCAAATACCGTGCGCGATTGAATGACTGGTATGGATAATTTTATTACAGGGAGGGCAGTATCATAAGGTAACCCACCATAAAGTCCTATTCCAGGGCGGCATAAATCAAAATGATATTCTGGTCCTAATAAAATACCACCAGTTGCTGATAATGATTTACGTATCTTTAAGTCATCAGTGAGATGATGGAATGTTCTTAATTGTTTCAGGTTTTGAGAGTGGTTCGGTTCATCAGCACATGCTAAATGACTCATTATAAGACAAGCATTTGAGATATTTTTATCTAATGATGAAAATTCAATTCCTTCCATGCCTAGCCTATTCATCCCAGTGTCTAATTGAATACCAAATTTTTGATTTGGTGAATTTATTTGAAATTGATGATATTGGTCTGCGGAATTTAGCAATGGTATGAGATTATATTCTTTTATTATTGCAGCATCATTTTCCATTTGTCCTGAGAATACAAAAATGTCTGCATCATTTCCTACAGCTTTGCGAGCCTCGATTCCTTCTTCAGCGATCGCGACAAAAAAAGTCTTCACATTTTTAAAAGCTAAATATGAAGCAATATTTTTTGTTGATAATCCATATGCATCAGCTTTTATAACTGCAGCAGTTTCAACATTTTTGGCTGATTTTTTATCTAAACTCTGCCAATTATTGTATATTGCATTTGTATCTATTTTAAGAATTGACTGGCTCATGCCTCTTTTGGCCATAGCAAAGCCATATCGTCAATAGCACAGTGATTATTTATGAAAATTTAATATCGTTAAATATAGAAAAAATCTTTAAATTATAATGGTTATCATTGGCTAAATTTGTATATCTCATCAAAATAAAGAATTTGTTAGTTTCGACAGTGATAGATAATAGCAAATCCCTTGACCGCAAGTTCAATCCGTATCATATCCTCCATTATGACAGACATTAACAAAATTCGTAATTTTTCAATTGTGGCACATATCGATCATGGCAAGTCAACGCTTGCTGATCGGTTGATACAATCTACAGGTACAGTAGCTGACCGTGACATGGCGGCTCAATTGCTTGATACCATGGATATAGAACGTGAACGTGGCATTACTATTAAAGCCAATTCTGTTCGAATTGAATATAAAGCAAATGATGGTGAAATATATATCCTGAATCTTATTGATACGCCTGGCCATGTAGATTTTGCTTATGAAGTCTCTCGCTCTATGCGGGCGGTTGAAGGTTCTCTATTGGTTGTTGATGCATCTCAAGGTGTCGAAGCTCAAACTTTAGCAAATGTCTATCATGCTCTTGAAGCTGATCATGAAATTGTTCCAGTACTAAATAAAGTTGATTTGCCGGCTGCTGATCCTGACAGAGTATCAGAGCAAATTGAAGATGTGATTGGAATTGATGCAACTGATGCAATACACATATCTGCAAAAACTGGAGTTGGTATTCCAGACGTACTTGAGGCAATTGTTACAAGATTGCCTGCACCTGAAACTACCGCAGACGCCCCACTTAAAGCCATGTTGGTTGATAGCTGGTATGATGCATATCTTGGTGTTGTTGTATTAGTTAGAATTATTGATGGGCAGCTGAAAAAGGGTGATAAAATTCGTATGATGAATACTAATGCAACATACCCTGTTGATAGAATTGGAGTATTCACACCAAAAATGACGCCCATAGATGTTTTGTCCGCAGGTGAAATGGGGTTTTTAACAGCATCAATTAAACAGGTTTCAGATACAAGAGTAGGTGATACTATTACTCATGAGAAAAAAGGTTGCGAGAAGGCACTGCCAGGTTTTGCACCAGCGCAACCTGTGGTATTTTGTGGTTTGTTTCCTGTTGATAATGCACAATTCGAAGATTTGCGTGAGGCTATATCAAAATTATCATTAAATGATGCTTCATTTAGTACTGAGATGGAAACGTCTGCAGCTCTAGGTTTTGGCTTTAGATGTGGATTTTTAGGTTTGTTACATCTTGAAGTCATTCGTGACAGACTGGAACGTGAATATGATATTAATTTAATAACTACTGCACCATCCGTTATCTATCATATCCATATGCGAGATGGTTCAATGATAGAGCTGCATAACCCTGCAGATATGCCTGACCTTACTCATGTGGAACATATTGAAGAGCCACGTATAAAAGCTACAATTCTTGTTCCTGATGAGTATTTGGGTGATGTACTAAAATTATGCCAGGACAGAAGGGGTATACAAATTGATCTTACTTATGCTGGTACGCGAGCAATGGTTGTATATGACTTGCCACTTAACGAAGTTGTTTTTGATTTTTATGATAGATTGAAATCAGTAACCAAAGGGTACGCATCATTTGATTACTCGATGGAAGGATATCGTGAAGATAGACTCCAAAAGATGCAAATTCTAGTAAATGAAGAGCCTGTAGATGCACTATCAACAATGGTTCATACCGATCGCGCTGATACACGAGGCAGAGCAATGGTGGAAAAATTGAAAGAATTAATACCACAGCATCAATTTAAAATACCTATTCAAGCAGCGATTGGTGGAAGAATTATTGCTCGTGAAACTTTGTCAGCATTGCGAAAAGATGTGACAGCAAAATGTTATGGTGGGGATGTTTCACGTAAGCGTAAACTATTGGACAAACAAAAGGCTGGTAAAAAGAGAATGCGCCAATTTGGTAGTGTAGATATCCCACAAGAAGCTTTTATATCTGCATTGAAAATGGATAGTTAAATTTATTAATGTGCTGGTTTAATAAAGGTTCCATTTTTCAATTCATCAAAAGCCTGAATTAATTCTTCCCGAGTATTCATTACAACCGGGCCATGCCAAGCAACTGGTTCTTGAATTGGTTTGCCAGATATTAACAAAAAACGAATACCTTCTTCACCAGCTTGGACAGTAACAAAATCACCAGTATCAAAACTTACTAAAGTTCTATTTCCCGACATATCGCGAATGTTGAGCTCTTCACCTCTAACTTCTTTTTCCAATAATATTCCTTTTGGTATTGATGCAGAATCAAATGCTCCAGATCCATCAAAAATGTACGCAAACGTTTTTCGGTAAGTATCGACCGGAAAAGTTTTTTTAACTCCAGGTGGAACATAGATATCTAAATATTGGGGGTCTGCTGCTATACCATCGACAGGCCCAGTCTTTCCCCAAAAAGAACCAACAATTACTTTAACTATAGTACCATCGTCTTCAACTATATTTGGAATTTCAGTACCGCTAACATCTTGATAACGTGGATCAGTCATTTTCAACTCACTGGGTAAATTAGCCCATAATTGGAAGCCGTGCATTTGACCTTTTGAATTCCCTTTTGGCATCTCTTGATGAAGAATACCTGAACCAGATGTCATCCATTGAATGTCTCCTGCTCCCAATGAGCCAGAATTGCCCAAAGAGTCTGCATGATCTACATTGCCCTCGAGAACATATGTAATAGTTTCTATGCCTCTGTGTGGGTGCCAAGGAAAACCTTTTTCGAAAGACTTTGGATTATCATTGCGAAAATCATCAAATAGTAAAAAAGGATCTAGCTCTGATGGATCTGTAAATCCAAAAGCTCGATACAACTCCACACCAGCGCCTTCCATGGTTTGAACTGCTTCTCTTATTGATTTTACAGCGCGAATTGACATGATTGAACTCCGTTTTTTCTAACATTAAATTATTTTACTATTTATCCAATATGATTATCAGAAATTTATTGTTTCCACCTTTTAATATGGAATAAATTTGATGAATATTATTTTTAAAATCAAAATTTCGGATGTGAAAAGTTTAAATTGATGTTACAAATAGCTAAATTAATATAATATTAAGGAATAATTATGAAGTTTTTACATACAATGGTCCGTGTCAGTAATATTGAAGAAAGCTTAGATTTTTGGTGCAATAAACTGGGTCTCATAGAAACAAGGCGAAAAGATTTTGAGAAGGGTAGGTTTACGCTAATATTTTTGGCGGCTTCAGATGATCAGGAGAGTTCTAACGAAACCAAGTCTCCTGAATTAGAATTAACTTACAATTGGGATGGTGATGAAGTTTTGGAAACTGGGCGTAGTTGGGGACATTTGGCCTATAAGGTAGATAATATTTACGAAACTTGCCAAAATCTGATGGATAAAGGTGTTATTATTAACCGTCCCCCACATGATGGCCACATGGCATTTATTAAATCACCTGACAATATTTCCATTGAACTAATTCAAAAAAATGAATCTCTACCACCTCAGGAGCCATGGGTGAGTATGGAAAATACTGGCAGTTGGTAAGTTTCCAAGAGCAGTTCCTATGAAAAAATCAGTAAGATATATCCTAAATGGACTCACTTTACCTGTGTTTGTCGTTGACCCTAATCGTAAAATTAGTTTCATAAATAAATCTGCCAAAATGAGATACAATGAAGCATATAGCGGTCAATTATTTAGTGAATTGATATCCTCAAAAAAATGCATTGATGCGTTAGAAGCAGTCTTAAATGGTGAACCAAATGCTACTGCAAATGTCATTCTGCAAGAGGTGGTTCCTACATCATTTAGGGTATCTTTATCTAGATTAGATGCAGATAGTGAGCCCTTGCCAAGTTGTGTGCTAAGTTTTGAAGATGTTTCACATATTCAAGAAGCTGAGCAAATGCGCCATGATTTTGTTGCGAACGTAAGCCATGAATTACGTTCTCCCCTGACTGCTTTGTCTGGCTTTGTTGAAACGCTTCAAGGTAATGCCGCGAACGATAAAGAAGCAAGAGAACGTTTTTTGGAAATGATGTCAAATGAAGCTGACCGTATGGCCCGGTTAATTGGTGATTTATTATCATTATCCAAACTACAAGCAAGCGAACGAGTTGCGCCTACAGAGCAAGTAGATTTGTTTAAAATATTATCAAGTGTATCATCATCATTGAGCGGTTTAGCTGAGCGAAATTCGATAAAATTAAATTTAAATTTTTCAAATTTTATGCCATTAGTTACAGGTGATGCTGATGAACTAACACAAGTTTTTCAAAATTTGATAGAAAATGCTATTAAATATAGTGGCAATGGTTCTGTTGTTTCAGTTTCTTTCAAACCACCAAAAGAAGGGAAGAGCCATCTTTGTATTTCTATTGAAGATACAGGTGAAGGCATAGATCCAGCTCAAATTCCAAGACTTACTGAAAGATTTTATAGGGTAGATAAAGGTAGGTCTCGGGCACAAGGTGGAACTGGATTAGGACTTGCTATTGTAAAGCATATTTTAATCAGACATCGTGGATGGTTAAAAATCTCTTCTCAGTTAGGAAAGGGCAGTGTATTTGCAGTTTATTTGCCTGTATTTGCAGAAAAAAAACTGTCTCAAGCAACACCTGCTTGAATTAGCATTAGCATGCTTATCAAGCCATGTGGTTTTCCATTTTTTAATACAAAGGCTGAAGAAATATTTTTCTGTTCTAAAATACTCAAAATTTTTGCACATGATTGATTTTCTTCAAATGAAACAAAACTTTTAGTCATTATTTCTTTTCCAGAGGTTCCAAACATTACTTCTTTCATGGAGCCATCAGTATTTTTGGTAATATATCTACGAACATCTCCATCAGTAATTACGCCAGACATTTCACCTATGTCATTCTCGAGGCCCACAATACCATAACCTTTTGAACTGATTATATTCAAAATATCTGAAAAAGGAGCATCTTGAGATATGAGTGGTAATTTATCATCAGTATGCATTAGATCTTTAATAGGCATTAGTGCGGCGCCTAATTTACCCCCAGGGTGAAAATTGAAAAAATCTTCCTCTGAAAATCCTTTTTCTTTCAGCAACGTTATTGCCAAAGCATCTCCAAGTGCCAATTGTATAAGTGTTGATGATGTAGGGGCTAAATTATGTGGACAGCTTTCTTTTACCTTTGGCAGTTGTAATAAAATATCAGCAGCTTTTCCTAGAGTGCTATTAGCATTTGCAGTGAATGCAATAATTGGAACATTAAATCTCTTACTATACCTTATTATATCAATTAATTCGCGACTTTCTCCTGAAAATGACATAAGTAACAATACGTCATCTTTGCATAACATACCTAAATCTCCATGGCTTGCTTCAGCAGGATGAAGAAATAGAGATGGTGTGCCAGTGGATGCAAATGTAGCAACTAATTTCTTGCCTATGATCCCGCTCTTTCCCATTCCAGAAATAACTAATCTTCCACTTGTCTTGCATATTACATTTACTGCAGCCTCAACTTGCTTGACAAATTTTTCATCTTTCAAGCTATCAGTTAACGTAACCATTGCATTCGTGCCTGTTAACAAACAGTCTTCAAATGTTGATTTTATTGTCATAAAACTGTTCCATAGATTGTTTATTCTTCATTATCACAAAAGCAAGATATTGAAAATCAGTGAATTATTAATATTCAACTGTTTATAGATTACTTATTTTTATAAACATAATGTGAGAATTATTACTAATAGTATAAAAGTGGTGGAGCCTAGGAGGATCGAACTCCTGACCTCTTCGCTGCCAGCGAAGCGCTCTCCCAGCTGAGCTAAGGCCCCACTTATTGCAAACATAGATGTTTGCATCTAGTTCTCCACACTTAGCTTGCCAAGTGTGGAAAAGAATTAGCTATCGTCATCAGGTGATGCAACACCAGCAACTTCTTCAAGTGGAACTGTGTCGCCATCATCATCATCATCCAACACATCATCACCAAGATCTACGTCTGATACGTCGTCATCATCTAATACATCAACGTCATCAACTAAATCGTCATCAGTTGCTTCTTTGATTGATGCTTTATCTGCTTTATCAGAAAGAGTTGCCTTTGATTTATCTTCAGTGAAAAAAGATAATGGGTACTCTGTCCCAGTGTATGGGCTTACTATTGGATCTTTATTTAAGTCATAAAACCTTTTACCACTTTCAGGGCAAAGACGTTTTACGCCCCATTCTTCTTTGGGCATAGGATGTCCCCTCTCAAAAAATTCTCGAAATTCTGTTGGCGAATTGCCACATCAGGACAAGCTTGTCAAAGGTCTATATTAAAAAAAGAGAACTAATTGGCATTGCATTGCTTAATTGAGTGAATATTATAAAAAAATGAGTGATTTTTTTACAATTGGTAACCCACCCATTGAAATATATTTGCGAAAAAATTCGCAAGCTAAGAGATATTCACTTCGAATTTCGAATAAAGATAATAAAGTTAGTTTAACTTTGCCAAGATGGTCAAACCTTAGAGAAGCAAGAGAATTTGCTCAAAGCCAAGAGGGATGGATGCGAAAACATTTGGCTCAGCAATTAAAGCCAATTATCGTGCATTATGGACAGCATATATTATTGGATGGAAAAAAAATTCTTATTCAACATGGAAGTGACAAAGCTGTAAGTGTTATAAATGGTGAGTTATTTGTTTCAGGAAGTGAAGATGAGTTATCTGGAAAATTAAGAGCTTTTTATAAAACTTTAGCTCGTGAAAGATTGATGACCTCTTCAGATTATTTTGCAAAGTTATTAGGGTGTAAAATTAAATCCATTACATTACGAGATACAACTACGCGCTGGGGGTCTTGCACTACTAATGGTAGTTTAATGTATTCTTGGAGATTAATGATGGCTCCTCGTGAAGTGCAAAATTATGTTGCCGCTCATGAAGTCTGTCATTTAATAGAGATGAATCATTCTCCTAATTATTGGAAATTAGTTGAAAGCGTTGTTCCAACTTATAAAGCAGATAGATCATGGTTGAAACTAAATGGTAATTTATTACACCAATATAAGCTTTAAACTTTGTCAGATTTGTGATCACATGAAGTATGAATGAACTTGATCAATCATTAGCTAGTCACGAAGCTGTTTATAGAGCTCTCAGAGTGTCTATTATGCATGGAGAACTAGAACCAGGCCAATCAGTCACTATTCGTGGATTAGCATCAAATTTTGGTGTGTCTATGACGCCTGCAAGAGAAGCAGTTCGTCGTTTAAGTGCTGAAGGAGCATTAAGTATTTCGTCTACTGGAAGAGTTGCAACTCCTGAGCTATCAAACGAACGTATTGAAGAGTTAGCTTCAATACGCGCACTCTTAGAGCCTGAGCTTGCTTCACGAGCATTGCCTCGAGCTCACTTAAACTTGTTGGAAAGACTTAGTAATATTAATAGCTTAATTGATCAAGCAATTGTTAAAGATGATGCTGTTGATTACATAAGGCGCAATCTAGAATTTCATCGAACATTGTATTTGCGCGCTCAAGCCCCTGCAATGTTAGCTTTAGTTGAAACCGTATGGTTACAATTAGGTCCTACGATGCGCTCTCTATATTCACAGCTACAAAGGCGAGAAGCATCTCATAACCATCGATTGGCTATTGCCGCATTAAAGGTAGGTGATGAACCCAGTTTAAAATTAGCAATCAGGGCAGATGTAACTCAAGGATTAAGAATGCTCACAAATGATTAGACCTATATACATTAGATAACACTAACTTATATTTAAGCATGAATTGCACCATCTCCACAGGCAAGAGCGGCCTCTCGCATAGCTTCTGAAAATGTTGGATGTGCATGGCATGTCATTGCTATATCTTGAGCAGAGGCACCAAATTCCATTGCAACACAGATTTCATGGATTAAATCACCTGCTGCAGGACCAATTAAATGACAGCCCAATATACGATCTGTAGTAGCATCTGCTAATATTTTAACAAAACCTTCACCCTGAAAAACTGCTTTTGCTCTACCGTTGCCCATAAAGCTAAATTTGCCAACTTTGTAATCTATCCCAGCGTCTTTTAACTCTTCTTCAGTTTTACCAACATTGGCAACTTCTGGTGTTGTGTAAATTACTCCAGGAATTACGTCATAATTTACATGACCATGTTTGCCAGCAATTACTTCAGCTACTGCCATGCCTTCGTCTTCGGCTTTGTGTGCTAACATAGGGCCAGCAATTGCATCACCGATTGCATAAATACCTTCAACAGATGTCTGCCATTTATTGTTTGTCTTAATCTGACCTCTTTCTGTCAATTCACCACCAATTTCTAGAAAGTTTAACCCATTAGTAAACGGCTTACGCCCAGTTGAAACTAATACTATTTCAGCGTCTATTTTTATTTCTGCATCAGCTTTTTTATAAATAACATTTGCTTTGGTTTTAGTACTGTTAGCGGATTTAACTGCTGCACCCATTATGAATTTCAAGCCTTGTTTTTTCAATGTTCTTTGAAAATTCTTTGAAATTTCCAAATCCATTCCGGGAGTAATATGGTCCATATATTCAATTACGGTAACGTCTGTGCCTAAACGGGAATAAATGCTTCCCATTTCAAGTCCGATTACACCTGCACCTATTACAATCATAGATTTTGGTATTTTTGACAATGATAAAGCACCAGTTGAATTAACAATGCGATTTTCATCAATTTCCACATTAGGAATAGTAGAAGGCTCTGATCCACTTGCAATTATAATATTTTTTGTGTCGTGGGTGTTTTCACCAACAGTTACTTGATTTTTGTTAACTATCTTGGCCCATCCTTTGAGCCAATCAATTTTATTTTTCTTTAATAAGAATTCAATACCTTTTGTATTTTGAGATATTACATCATTTTTGTAATTTTGCATTTTATCAAAATCAATTTTTGGATTATTTATAATTAATCCCATTTTATCAAAATTATGAGTAGCTTCATGATATGAATGAGAAGCGTGCAATAGAGCCTTTGAAGGAATGCAACCCACGTTCAAACATGTTCCTCCTAAAGTATCTCTACCCTCTACAATTGCAGTTTTAAGGCCTAATTGCGCACATCGAATGGCGCTAACATAGCCTCCTGGTCCACTACCAATCACTATTACATCATAGTTTGTCATTGAGGGTTAACCTTTCGCATTTTGAATACAACTTTGAGTTATTTAAAATTATTTATTTGAATATAGTTACTTATTTAAAGGTCCATCAATAATCTGCGTGGATCTTCTAACGCTTCTTTCACGCGAACTAGGAAAGTAACTGCACCTTTACCGTCTACAACACGATGATCGTATGATAATGCTAAATACATCATTGGCCTTATAACGATCTCATCGTTGATTACTATTGGTCGTTTTTGAATAGTGTGCATGCCTAATATGCCTGACTGAGGTGGATTAAGAATTGGAGAGGACATGAGGGAACCATAAACACCTCCATTTGATATTGTGAATGTACCACCCTGCATTTCTGCCATAGATAACTTTCCACTTCTCGCCCTTGCCCCTTTTTCTGCGATTGATTTTTCAATATCTGCAAAAGACATTTGATCAACATCATTAATTACGGGAACAACAAGCCCAGTTGGAGTGCCAGCAGCAATCCCCATATTTACATAATTTTTGTATACGACATCATTCCCATCAATTTCTGAGTTTACTTCAGGAATTTCGTTGAGGGCATGACAACATGCTTTTGTAAAAAATGACATAAAGCCAAGCTTCACACCATGTTTTTTTAAAAACATATCTTTATATTCTGATCTGAGGTCCATCACCGCGGACATATCAACTTCATTATATGTGGTTAACATGGCGGCAGTATTTTGACTTTCTTTTAACCTGCGAGCAATGGTTTGGCGCAAGCGTGTCATGGTTACGCGCTCTTCACGTGGATCATCTTTGCGAGGCTTAGCTGGAGCGCCAATGTTTTGTAAAGGAATAGGGTTGGCGATTGCATTTAAAACATCACCCTTCATTATTCTGCCATCTCTTCCAGTGCCAGAAACGTTTGTAATATTATTCTCTTCCATCAATTTTTCAGCGGATGGTGCATTTTTGACGCCACTTTTTTCTTCCAAAGAAGGAGCTTTTACATTTTGTTCAACAGGTGTTTTTTTAGTTTCTGCATTAGACGTTGCCCCTTCTGAAATTTGTGCAAGGAGAGCGTCAACACCTACGGTTACGCCTTCACCAGCTACGATCTCTGAAAGCGTGCCACTTACAGGAGCTGCAACTTCAACAGTGACTTTATCTGTCTCTAATTCACATATCATTTCGTCTTGAACTACCAGATCCCCAGCTTTTTTAAACCAAGTGGCTAGTGTCGCCTCTGTCACACTTTCACCTAATGTCGGTACGCGTACTTCAGTCATCGAATTATCCTTTCAATGTTAACGCTTGATCAATCAGCGTCATTTGTTCTTTTTTGTGAGTGCTGGCTAATCCAGTCGCAGGTGCTGCAGCAGCTTTACGGCCAACATATTTTGGCCTAGTTTGTTTTGAACCTACTTCTATAAGGTTGCGCTCGATATGTGGGTTAATAAATGACCACGCACCTTGGTTCTCAGGTTCTTCTTGGCACCATATTATTTCAGCATTTTTAAAACGTTTTAATTCTTTTTGTAATGCAATATTTGCCACTGGATATAGCTGTTCCAACCTCATTAAATATATGTCATTAATATTGCGATCGTCACGTTCAGATAAAAGGTCATAATAAACTTTGCCTGAACAAATCACTACACGTTTTATATTTTTGTCTGCTTGTAGTTTAGTTTTTGAATTTCCTTCTTCTGCATCATCCCATAATACGCGGTGAAAACTAGATTTTCCTACAAAATCGTTAATTTTTGAAACTGCATGCTTGTGTCGTAAAAGAGATTTAGGAGTCATTAAAACAAGTGGTTTTCTGTATGTACGATGCATTTGGCGCCGTAAAATATGAAAGTAGTTTGCAGGTGTTGTCACGTTTGCAATTACCCAATTGTCTTCTGCGCAATTTTGCAAGAATCGTTCAGGGCGTGCAGATGAGTGCTCTGGACCCTGACCCTCCATACCATGAGGAAGCAACATAACTAAGCCTGACATTCGTAACCATTTTGACTCACCAGTGCCAATAAATTGATCAAACATAATTTGAGCGCCATTTGCAAAGTCACCAAATTGTGCTTCCCAAAGTGTCAGTGCATTAGGTTCTGCTAGGGAATATCCGTATTCATAACCTAGTACAGCATATTCTGAGAGCATGCTGTCAATGACTTCATAACTTCCTTCTTGATCACTGCGTATATTATTTAATGGATAGAATTTTTCACCTGTATTTTGATCTAAAATGCCTGAGTGTCGATGGCTGAATGTTCCACGTGTGCAGTCTTGTCCAGACAAACGAATTGGGAATCCTTCAATCTGTAGTGAACCGAAGGCCAAAGCTTCACCAGTTGACCAATCAATATTTTCTCCAGATGAAATCATTTTAGATTTTGCATCTAGAATTCTTGAAATTGTCCTGTGTGTGTTCCAACTATTTGGTAAGCGAGTTAAGGCTGATCCAATTTCATTAAAACGTTTTTTCGTAATTGCTGTTTTACCACGTTGATACTCAGGGTCTTTAGATTGTAAATGTTTCCATCGTCCATCCAACCAGTCAGCTTTATTAGGTTTATATACTTTCCCCGCCTCAAATTCTTCATTCAAGCGCATTTGGAATGCTGCTTTCATATCCTCGATTTCACCTTCAGGAATTAAACCATCTTTTACGAGACGTTCTGTGTATATTGATAATGATGTTTTGTGAGTTTTGATTTTTTTATACATTTGAGGTTGAGTAAACATAGGCTCATCACCTTCGTTATGCCCAAATCTTCTGTAGCAAAATATATCTAGTACAACATCTTTGCGAAATTTTTGCCTAAATTCTGTTGCAACTTTTGCAGCGTGAACCACAGCCTCTGGATCGTCACCATTAACATGGAAAATTGGAGCTTCAACCATCAATGAAATATCTGTTGGGTATGGTGATGAACGACTATCATGTGGAGAAGTTGTAAAACCTATCTGGTTATTTACAACAATATGCATGGTTCCCCCAGTTATATGACCTTTCAGACCTGATAAGCCAAAACATTCTGCTATTACACCTTGACCAGAAAAAGCTGCGTCACCGTGAAGTAGTACAGGCATTACTGCTCCACGATCTCGGCCATGTTGATCACCTTTAGCTCTAGCTTTGCCCAGAACTACAGGATTAACAGCTTCTAAATGTGATGGGTTCGCAGTAAGCGAGAGGTGAACTGAATTTCCATCAAATTCTCTATCTGATGAAGCGCCAAGATGATATTTTACATCTCCGGAACCTTCTACATCGTCAGGTTTGTATGACCCACCTAAGAACTCGTTAAATATAGCGCGATATGGTTTTGACATAACATTAACCAAAACATTTAAACGGCCACGATGTGGCATTCCAACGATGATATCCTTTACGCCTAATGCACCACCTTTTTTGATAATTTGTTCCATTGCTGGAATTAAAGATTCAGCTCCATCTAGACCAAAGCGTTTTGTTCCTGAGTATTTAACATGACAAAACTTTTCAAAACCTTCAGCTTCAACCATTTTATTTAATATTGCTTTTCTGCCTTCTTTTGAGAAAAAATGCTCTTTATCCCAAGACTCTATTCTCTCTTTTAACCATGTAGCTTCATCTGGATTAGATAGGTGCATATATTGTAATGCAAATGTACCGCAGTAAGTCGCAAGCAATTTATCAACTATTTGACGCATTGTAGCAGATTCAAGACCTAAAACATTATCCAAATAAATAGGCCGATCCATGTCAATTTCATTGAATCCATAAAATCTGGGATCTAGCTCTGGGTGAGGATCTTTTGTACGTAAACTCAATGGATCTAGATTAGCAATTAAATGCCCTCTGATACGATAAGCACGAATAATCATTAAGGCTCTCATACTATCGAGAACCGCTTGCTGGATATCAGAATTTGAAAACGATTTTCCATTTTCTAATGCATTTTGTTGAATTTTCTTTCCTGCAATGTTTGGATCTTCAGCCCATTGACCATCAAGTGCTGAGGTCAAGTCATCATTTGGAACTGGAGGCCAATCAGGGCGTGACCATGAGGGCCCAGATGCTTCTGCTACTACATCAGAAATATCATCGGCTAATTCTGAAAAGAAATCCTGCCAAGATGTGTCAACTGAACTGGGATTTTCTACATATTGTGCATAAAGCTTTTCTACATATTCAGCATTATGCCCTTGTAGAAATGAAGAAGCATGTAGTTGTTCGTTTGTCAGCCTATCAGTCATTTGTTTCACCTAACCAAAATTAATTTTCTGCAAAATCTATTTGAATACTTGGCCCATAAGGACCAAATAAATTATTTTCATCCAATTGCTTTTAAAACAGCTTCACCTAATCCAGCAGGACTGTCGGCTACGACAATTCCAGCTTGACGCATTGCTTCAATTTTTGAGCCTGCATCACCTTTGCCTCCGGCAACGATTGCTCCCGCATGGCCCATTCTTCGACCTGGAGGTGCAGTGACACCTGCAATAAATCCTGCAATAGGTTTTTTGCGACCTTTTTTTGCTTCATCAATTAGAAATTGGGCAGCCTCTTCTTCCGCACTACCACCAATCTCTCCGATCATGATGATTGATTGTGTTTCTTTGTCAGCCAAAAACAATTCAAGTATGTCAATAAATTCTGTGCCTTTTATTGGGTCGCCGCCAATTCCAACAGCGCTTGATTGGCCTAATCCAGCATTGGTTGTTTGAAAAACTGCTTCATATGTCAAAGTCCCAGAGCGAGATAAGACACCTACAGACCCTTTTTTGAAAATCGACCCAGGCATAATTCCAATTTTGCATTCATTAGGTGTCATTAGTCCTGGACAATTACCACCTATTAATCGTGAATTTGAATTTTCTAGTTTGTTTTTTACGCGCACCATATCCATCACAGGAATACCTTCGGTTATGCATGTTATCAAATCTATTCCTGCGTCAATGGCTTCTTCTATTGCGGCCGCTGCACCTGCTGGTGGAACATAAATCACTGACGCGGTTGCGCCTGTTGCGTCTCTACCTTCTTCAACACTTGCAAATATTGGTAATTCTTTTCCATTTGTTGATGTCCAATTAGTACCACCTTTTTTTGGATGAGTTCCACCGACCATTTTTGTGTCAAAATATGATAATGCTTGTTCAGTATGGAAAGTGCCTGTTTTGCCAGTTAAGCCTTGAACAAGAATTTTTGTTTCTTTGTTTATGAGTATAGACATCCGGTTACCCTTTCACGGCTTTGACAATTTTAGCGGCTGCGTCATCAAGGTCATCTGCAGCAATTACGTCAAAAGGGCTGTTGTTGATTATATCCTTGCCTTCTTGAACTTTTGTACCTTCTAGTCGAACAACTAAAGGAACGGTTAAACCCACTTCTTTAACGGCTTCAACTACTCCTTCAGCAATAACATCACAACGCATTATGCCTCCAAAGATATTTACTAGAATGCCTTTTACCTTGGGGTCTGAGGTAATAATTTTAAATGCTGCTGTTACTTTTTCTGCGGTAGCGCCACCTCCAACGTCTAAGAAATTTGCAGGTTCAGCACCTTTTAACTTTATGATATCCATTGTCGCCATAGCTAATCCGGCGCCATTAACCATACATCCGATTTCACCATCTAGTGCAATATAGCTAAGATCATATTTTGATGCCTCTAACTCTTTGGCATCTTCTTCTGTTTCGTCACGCAATGCTAAAATATCTGGTTGGCGAAATAATGCATTACCATCAAAAGCCATTTTGGCATCAAGGCATTTTAAACCGCCATTTTCCATGACTATTAAGGGATTGATTTCCAGCATATCCATATCTCTTTCAACAAACATACGATACAAATTAGATGTTAATTCAATGCATTCATCAATATTATTACCTGTCAATTTTAAAGCATTTGATACTTCTATACCGTTTTCTTTTGTAAAGCCAAATGAAGGGTCTATTGTTACTGTAATGATTTTTTCAGGAGTTTTCTCTGCTACCGCTTCAATATCCATACCGCCTTCTGTGGATGCTACAAATGAAATCCGAGAAGTGGTGCGATCTAATAGTACAGCGAGATAGAGTTCTGTTTCAATATCTGAACCATCTTCAATATAAATTCTATTGACTTGTTTGCCAGCTGGGCCGGTTTGATGTGTTACCAATGTATTACCAAGCATTTTTTCAGCTTCTGAAGCTGCTTCATCGATTGAAAATGTTAACCTAACACCTCCTTTTTCTCCTGCAGCTGGTTCTTTAAATGATCCTTTGCCTCGACCCCCAGCGTGAATTTGCGCTTTAACTACCCACAGTGGGCCACCAAGTTCGCTTGCTGCAGATCTCGCTTCTGAAGCCTTATAGACTGGCCGTCCCACAGATACTGGGCATCCGTATGACTTCAATAATTGTTTAGCTTGATATTCATGAATGTTCATCGCAAGTAGCTCCCTAGGGCGGTGAAGTGTTTATTTTTTAATACAGTAAAAAGTGCATTCTAAAAGTTAAAATGTATAATAATGGGTAAATATATTGTTTTTTTACTATTTTGTGATCACATAATAAATTACTGTGATCACAAAATCAAGATCGTACTTTGAAATTATATTATATTTAGACTACTCAAAAAAAAACACGCCTCGCAAGGCGTGTCTTTCAGAATATATTTTGGTATTTATGCAAGTGAAGCGTCAATCGCAATGCAAGCCTCAACGAGGCCCTTAACGGCATTCACTGATTTATCAAATCCTGCTTGCTCTTCTTTATTGAGCTTAATTTCAACAACTCGTTCAACACCACCAGCGCCGATGACTGTAGGAACGCCCACATAGGTATCCTTCAGGCCATAACCATTTGAAACGTGAGCTGCACATGGAAGTAATCGTTTTTGATCCTTTAAAAATGCCTCTGCCATTTCAATTGCAGATGCGGCTGGCGCATAATAAGCTGATCCAGTTTTTAATAATCCTACAATTTCTGCTCCACCATCGCGTGTGCGTTGTACTATTTCGTCTAATTTTTGTTGTGAAGTCCAACCCATGTCAATTAAATCAGGTAAAGGAATACCGGCAACTGTTGAGTATCTAGTTAGAGGCACCATTGTATCTCCATGCCCACCTAAAACAAATGCAGTCACGTCTTTAACAGAGACATTAAATTCTTCTGCAAGGAAATGACGGAAGCGTGCACTATCTAATACACCGGCCATGCCACATACCATTTCAGTTGGAAGGCCACTGAATTTTTGAAGCGCCCAGACCATTGCATCAAGAGGGTTAGTAATACAGATCACAAATGCATTTGGAGCGTGTTCTTTGATTCCTTCGCCAACTGATTTCATAACTTTTAGATTTATGCCAAGTAAATCATCGCGTGACATTCCAGGTTTTCTTGCAACTCCTGCAGTTACGATGCAAACATCTGCACCAGCAATATCAGAATAATCCGTTGTACCTGAAATTTTAGCATCATATTTATCTACTGGGCCCGCCTCAGAAATATCTAAAGCCTTACCTTGTGGTATGCCATCAGCAATATCAAATAAAACTACATCGCCTAGTTCTTTTAAGGCCGCAAGATGAGCGAGTGTGCCGCCGATCATACCTGAACCGATAAGTGCAATTTTTGAGCGTGCCATTAGTAATCTCCATTTTGATAAAATTTCGACCTCCTGCTAGTAGGAAAGTCCATCAAGAGCAAGTAACATATTAAGTTTTTTAGATATACAGTCTTATTTTAGTATATTTGTTGTTGAATATGACAGAATTTGTTCTAATTAAACCTTAATTGAATCATATAAATCTCAATTGGAAAGTTCACATCATGATCGCATATCGATTATTAACACATGAAGACACATCAGCGTTTTGTCATAAGGTGACCAAAGCGATCTCTAACGGGTGGGAATTGTATGGTGATCCACAATATACTTATGATGAAAAGTGGTGTGTTATGAGATGTGCACAAGCAGTAATAAAGAAGAATGATATCGAATACAAAAGAGAATTAAAGCTAAGTGAATTGTGATCACAAAAAGAAAAAATATGTTCACATTCCGAATAAAACTAAAAAATGTCCTATTTGTGCTGTGATATTTAAAATAATTAATATAACGAATGACTAATTCTTGATTTTTATGGGAGCAAAACATGTCAAAACGAGTTAAAGGCAACCGGCCTCTATCGCCTCATTTGACTATTTATAGACCTCAAATGAGTTCAATCTCATCAATTTTAGTTCGTATAACAGGTGTATCGCTTGCATTAGGATTTATACTTATAATTACATGGCTTTTAGCAGCTTCAACAAATGTTTACTATTTTGACTGCATAAACAGTATTCTCACAAGCTGGTTTGGTATAATAGTATTGATCGGTTCAGTATGGGCACTTTGTTATCATTCCCTAGGGGGTATAAGGCACCTTATTTGGGACATGGGTTTTGGCTTTGATTTAAAAATTGCAGACCGATTGGGGTGGATGGTAATTATAGGAAGTTTTGTCCTAACTATTTTTGTAGTATATTATAGTGGGCTATTGTTATGACTTTTAGAACTGATAGAGCAAAAGTATTAGGTTTAGGATCTGCAAAATCAGGTGCGGATCACTGGTTTGGTGAGCGATTGAAATCTGTGGCGTTAATACCGCTTACTATTATTTTTGTTTTAATAGTTGCACCACTTATTGGCAAAGATCACGCAACAGTTATTGCATCATTTCAAAATCCTTTCGTGAGTATTTCTTTAATCCTCTTCTTTTTGGTTTCATTCAAGCATCTTGAAGAGGGGCTTCAAGTTGTAATTGAAGATTACGTTCACTCAAAAGGAAGCTTATTATTATTGATTATATTTAATAAATTATTTTGTTGGACGTTTGGTCTAGCTGCTGTTTTTGCAATATTAAAAATTACCTTTGCAGGTTAACTGGAGAAGTTTGAATGTCATCATATGAATACATAGACCATGAATATGACGTAGTCGTTGTTGGTGCTGGGGGTGCTGGATTGAGGGCTACCTTGGGTATGGCAGAACAAGGTTTAAAAACAGCCTGTGTGTCTAAAGTGTTTCCAACTCGCTCGCACACAGTTGCTGCTCAAGGTGGAATTGCTGCTTCATTAGCAAATATGGACGTAGGTACATCTCCTAATGATCATTGGCAGTGGCATATGTATGACACTGTTAAAGGATCTGATTGGTTGGGTGATACTGATGCAATGGAATATTTGGTTAGAGAAGCACCAAAGGCTGTTTATGAATTAGAGCATTATGGAGTTCCATTCTCCAGAACAGAAGAAGGAAAGATTTACCAAAGGCCGTTTGGTGGACATACAACACAATTTGGAGAAGGCCCGTCTGTTCAAAGGACGTGTGCAGCCGCAGATAGAACTGGGCATGCAATTTTACATACTTTGTATGGCCAATCATTAAAACATAACGCTGAATTTTACATCGAATACTTTGCAACAGATCTGATCATGACCGAAGATGGCAGGTGCCAAGGTATCATTGCTTGGAAGTTAGATGATGGAACAATCCATAGGTTTAACGCCAAAATGGTTGTATTGGCTACTGGAGGATATGGTAGAGCATATTTCAGTGCTACATCAGCTCATACTTGCACAGGAGATGGTGGTGGTATGGTTGCGCGTCAAGGTTTAGCACTACAGGATATGGAATTTGTGCAATTCCATCCGACTGGAATTTATGGCTCAGGATGTTTGATAACTGAAGGAGCACGTGGAGAAGGTGGTTACTTAACAAATTCAGAAGGTGAACGATTTATGGAGCGCTATGCTCCTACATATAAAGATTTAGCATCTCGAGATGTTGTTTCACGCTGTATGACCATGGAAATTCGAGAAGGTAGGGGCATAGGACCAGATGGAGATCATATACATTTACATTTAAATCATTTACCCCCTGAAACACTTGCAGAAAGATTGCCTGGGATTTCAGAAAGTGCAAAAATATTCGCTGGGGTGGACGTTAATAAAGAACCTATTCCTGTATTGCCTACAGTCCATTATAATATGGGTGGAATTCCAACAAATTATTGGGGTGAAGTCTTAGATCCAACAGATGGTGATCATGATAAAATTTTACCTGGCTTAATGGCTGTTGGGGAAGCTGGTTGTGCTTCTGTTCATGGTGCAAATCGACTTGGTTCTAATAGCCTAATTGATCTAGTTGTATTTGGTCGTGCTGCGGCTATCAGAGCAGCAAAAGTAGTAGACCCTAACACCTCCAATGAACCCCTGAATGAAAAATCTGTTGAGAAATCAATGGCACGTTTTGATGGGATCAGGCATGCTAATGGCTCTGTGCCAACTGCAGAGTTAAGACTTGAAATGCAAAAAAATATGCAAGCTGATGCTGCAGTTTTCCGCACAAATGAAACACTTTCTGAAGGTGTTGATAAAATGGTTGAAGTCGCTAAAAAAGTTGCAGATTTGAATGTTACAGACCGTTCGTTAATATGGAATTCTGACTTAATGGAAACGTTGGAGTTAACTAATTTGATGCCTAATGCATTAGCAACAATTGTTGGTGCTGAAGCTCGCAAAGAAAGTCGAGGTGCACATGCTCATGAAGATTATGCTGAACGTGACGATATTAACTGGCGAAAGCACACGCTGTGTAGAGTTGACAACGAAAAAGTAGATATATCATATAGAAATGTACATCTTGAGCCACTAACAAGCATTGAAGAGGGTGGGATTGATATGAAGAAAATTGCACCAAAAGCGCGAGTTTATTAGTATTCAAAGTATTTTGGTTTTGCATGGCCTGATATAAGATTAAAATCACTGGATATATGATTAAACTAAATGAGTTGAAGAATTAAAACGCTAGTGGTAGATAAAAAAATATAAATAAAACTGTCATTGGCAGAAAAAAAGAATAATATATTAACAAGCAAAATAAATTTGCGAAGGTAACCAAGGAAGGATACAAAATGAACGTTTTGAAAATCACTGCAATCATAGCAGTAGCACTAACATTAACAGCATGTGCGGCAGATCAAGCTGCAAATACTGCTGTAACAACAGACTCAGCGTCTAGCAAACTTTAAGATACAAATTTAAAGTCTCTTAGAGGCCGAAACCCAATAATCGGCCTCTAGAAAAACTGTAATATCTAGATTAATTATAAGACGGTAAAATAATGGTTGAACTTACACTCCCTAAAAATTCTAGAATGACAGTTGGTAAAACATGGCCAAAGCCGGAAGGTGCAACAAATATACGCGCTTTTAAGATATACAGATGGAACCCCGACACAGGTGAAAATCCATCTCTAGACACATATTTTTTAGACATGGATAAATGTGGTCCAATGGTATTGGATGCACTTGTTAAAATAAAAAGTGAAGTAGATCCAACTCTTACGTTTAGACGCTCGTGCCGTGAAGGTATTTGTGGCTCATGTGCTATGAACGTTGATGGTATCAATACTCTTGCATGTATTTATGGCTTAGATGAGATAAAAGGCGATGTGAAGATTTATCCATTGCCACATATGGAAGTTATAAAAGATCTAATTCCTGATTTAACGCATTTTTATGCACAGCATGCTTCAATTATGCCTTGGCTAGAAACTAAGACGAATAAACCTGCTACTGAATGGCGACAATCTATTGAAGATCGTAAAAAATTAGATGGTTTATATGAGTGTGTGATGTGCGCATGTTGTTCAACGTCTTGTCCATCTTATTGGTGGAACGGAGACAGATATTTAGGGCCAGCGGCACTACTTCATGCATATAGATGGATTATAGATTCACGTGACGAAGCTACAGGCGAAAGACTTGATGAACTTCAGGATCCTTTCAAACTCTATAGATGTCATACAATCATGAATTGTGCAAAAACTTGTCCCAAAGGATTAAACCCTGCTAAAGCAATCGCTGAAATTAAAAAGAAGATGGTTGAAAGAACTATATAAATAATAAGATTATTTATATAGTTATAGTTTAATTACTTTAAATTTTTTCATTAACTCTATTAGTCATTATTTAATAAGATTGACTGTTTGTTCATAGTGCTTATTTTTAAAACTATGTCTCGCTTGATATCTACATTTATTACATGCTTATTTATATTCAGTGTTCCAACATTAATCCGTGCACAGGATTGTGAAATAACTCTTGAGAATATTTTATTTAATAGTTGTGATAAACAAGCTGTTATTGCTTTGGAATTTCATCCTTTAGAATTATCTTACGATACAAATAATTTACTTTCGGTAACTGGTGCTTATTCTAGTGGAGATAGATTTGGTGTTGAAGGCCTCGCCTTTGATGGAGCTCGACTTGTAAGTAACCGCTTCCAAAGGTGGGATGGTGTTTTCTTAGTATCACCAAAAGGTATTCCTTATATATTTAGTGCTAATAATATTAAATTATGGGATAAAAATTTTGATTTAACTATAAAAAATGAACGGGTAAAGTTTGTTAAACTTGCGCAATCAAAAGGTTGGAGCATGATACAATCTCACTTATTAATACTAGATGGGAATCTAGACTTATACGATGTTGATAATGCACGACGATTTATAAGGAGGATGTTTTTTATTAAAAAATCAGTTTGGGGAGTCTATCAAACTAAAACAGCCTCAACTTTATATGAGGCTGCAACTGAAATTAAGTCTATGCTTGATCCTGATATGGTAATAAATTTAGATATGGGGGCGTATAATTATTGCCAAGTTTCTACTGAATTAGGACCAAAAGCATGTGGAGAATTACTTACAAAATCTGAGAACTTAACGAATTTAATAACGATACAATTGATAGAAAAAAATTAACAATATGTTTCTGGCCCAACATATTGGCTAACTGAATATCGATCGCCATAAGCCCATCCAATTGGAAGTATAGTTTCAATCTCATTTAATTGATCTTGGGATAATGTAATTTCTGATGCATTCACCCATTCCATTAAATGTTCACTTGTTCGTGTTGCAGGGATTGGGATAAGGTGTTGTCCTCTGTTTAAGACCCAGGCTAGTGCTGCAGTTGCAGTTGTCATTTTATTATCTGATGCCCAAGATCTAAAATCTTTTAGTATGGCTAAATTATCTGATAGGTTTGGTTCCATAAAACGAGGATTGTTAATTCGCAGATCTGGTGATGCCATATTTTCTCGTTTTGCAGGTTGATCTGTTAGCATTCCCCTACCTAATGGAGAAAAAGGAACAAATGAAACATTCAATTCTGCACAAGTTCTAATCAAGCCTAGATCTGGCAGTCTTGACCAAAGCGAATATTCGTTTTGTACTGCCATGCATGGATGAATCTTATGGGCTCTTCGAAGGGTCGTTGGAGAAACTTCAGATAGGCCATAGCCTCCAATTTTTCCAGATTTGATAAACCCAGTTAAAGTTTCTACTACTTCTTCAATTGGGCGGCTAGCTTCACGGCGATGAATGTAAAATAAATCTACGTAATCAACACCCAATCTATGCAATGATTTATCAAGTGAGTCAGATAAATATTCATTTGAATTGTTAAATTGCCTAATAGGTTCAGTTTGAATTCCTGATTTAGTTGCAATTTTTATTTTTGCTTTTGTTTCTTTTAAAAACTGACCAATTAATTTTTCAGATGATCCAGATCCATAAACATCTGCCGTATCAAAAAAATCAATCCCATTATCGTATGCGCTGGCTAGGCACTTTTGAGATGTTTTGTCGTCTGTAGGTCCAAAAAAGCCAGTAATACTCATTGCGCCAAAGCCAATAGCACTCACATTTAAACCCTCATTGCCAAGTTTTCGAATTTTCATGGAGATCTCCTTTTGTGTAGATTACTGTAAGTGCAAGTTATTACAATATAATGTTTATAACATTCTGATTCATACATATCCTAATTGTTTACACAAACGAATTGCATGATATAAGGCCATAATTTCAATATGAAGAGAGAATAATGATAAAAGTTTTTGGACACAAAGCACCTGATACAGATGCAACAGCCTCAGCAATTATTTGGGCATGGTACTTGGAGCAAAAGGGAGAAACTGCTATTCCTTATGTATTGGGTGAACCAAATACTGAAGCAGCATTTGTTGTAAACTATTGGGGTTTTGACTCACCCGAAATTCTCAAGGATATTGAGCATGAACAAGATGTAATAATTGTTGATACAAACAATACTGCGGAATTACCTGAGAATATAAATAATGCAAATATCATTGAAATAATTGATCATCATCTCTTAGTTGGAAATTTGAAAACGAAAAATCCAATATCAGTTACCATTAAGCCTTTAGCATCTACCGCATCAATTATGGCTGGAATGATGGGAGATGATTTAATTAATGCACCTAAAGAAATTAAAGGACTAATTCTTTCTTGCATACTATCTGATACTTTAGAATTCAGGAGTCCAACAACAACTGAAATTGATATTAATTTAGCTAAAAACTTATCCAATGAATTGAACTTAAGTATTTCTGAATATGCACAAAAAATGTTTGAAGCTAAATCAAATGTATCTCAGTTCTCTGATCAAGAACTATTGCGAATGGATTCAAAGGAATACGAAGTAAATAACGTAAAGATGCGTATTTCAGTACTTGAAACTACAAGTCCTGCACTTATTTTATCACGAAAAGATAGTTTAATGAATAAAATGGAACATGTTGCAAAAGAAGACAATGTTGACCAAGTGTTACTTTTTGTTGTTGATATTCTTAATGAGCAAGCAACCCTTTTAGTGCCAAATGGCCAAGTAAAACAAATCGCAGAAAAATCATTCAAGGTGACTGTGGAGAGCGACGTTATTGTCCTGCCGGGGATAGTCTCTCGTAAGAAGCAAATTATTCCTAATTTAGTGATTTAAAATATATATTATTAAAATAGATACTTTTATTTAGCTGGTATTCTATGAACGTTTTACTGATAGTTATTTTAAGATGATTATTTTTATAAAAATATTTAAGGCTTTCTAGTGGAATATTCAGATGATCAAGCTGTAGCCTTTGACGCTGTAGCTGAAGCTTTATTGTCAGCTGGCATTGACTTAAAAAACGACAGTTTGTTACCACAAAGTGATAATAAAAATAAAATTTTAGCAATCTTAGGAAAAGCTGGATCTGGAAAAACCTTATTGTTAGCAAACTTAGCTGAATCTCTTATTAATGCGGGGGTAGAGTTAATTTCTGGCGATTATGAAGGTAAGCCAAGGAAAGACAGAAGAACTCTTGCAATTCTTGCACCTACTAATAAAGCAGCTAGTGTTTTGCGCAATCGAGGTGTCCAGGCGACCACTATTCATCGAATTTTATATACGCCTATGTATGATCCTGAATATGAAAAGTTTTCGGAATGGCTCAATGGAAATGATGACCGTCCAGTAATTGAGGGTCTAAACGAAATTGCTCTAGATAGAGCAGCATTATTTTTTAAGAATAATAAATCTATTCCCGGAGCTTTAGCAGCAGCTGGCTTGCGTGGTTCAGATTTCATAATTGGATGGAAAAGACGTGAAGAACCATTGGATATTGGATTTATTGATGAAAGTTCAATGTTAGATGATAGGCAATTTGAAGATTTAAAAGAAATATTTTCAACCCTCGTCTTGTTTGGGGATCCAGCACAGTTGGCTCCTGTTGGCCAATCAGGTGCAATGGCATTTGAGAACGTACCAAAATCACGTCAATGCCACTTAACGAGAGTACATCGTCAAGCAGGTGATAGTCCTATATTAGATTTGGCTCATTCATTATCAGATCCTAAATTATCTTTCCAAGAATTTGAACGTCAAATTGAGGCTATTTCTTTAAAAGATGATAGAGTTGTTTTATCTCAATCAGTGCAATGTGATTTAATGGCGAGATCTCCAGTTTTAGTTTGGCGAAATGCTACAAGAATCCGTTTAATTCAAGCATTTCGTAATGCATATGATGCACCAGTTGATCGGTTGTTATCCGGTGAACCTTTGATTTGTGATGGTATAGAATTACCGATGAAACACAGAAAAAAGCGCATAGATTTGGAGGCCCGCGGATTAATTAAAGGAGCGCAATGTGTATACCTTGGAGATGGGAGAAAACCAGGTTTTTCTAGATTACATGTGATTGGTGCTGAAGATCCACAAGTATCTGCTGCAAGCATTATAAAGATAGAGGCGCCAGATCAGGAAGAACCTTTCATACCTTTTGCGGCTCATATGGGTGCTGCATTTGTACATGGATCAGCTTGTACAATTCATAAAGCTCAAGGCTCTCAATGGAAAGATGTTCAAGTATTTGCGCCTGATCTGTTTGTGGCTGCTAAAATGGGGCGAGAGGAAGCTGGAATTCCATTGTGGAAAAGATTAGCTTATGTAGCAATCACAAGAGCTATTGATAGATTGTATTGGGTTAAAGCATATAAACTAGCACGCCCAACAACACCTCTACATACAGATGATTTGAGAAGCCAAGTATCTAATGAATTAACTTTAGAGCCCTTAGAATAATTTGCTTCTAAAAATCTATATATTTAGTGAATGCATTAATTAAAAAATAAGGTTCATCATGACCATAGAAACTATTAAAAATAAGATTGTCATAATTCCGCCAGTCTTCACAAAATCAGCAACTCTATAGCCGGCTGGTCCCATTATTAAAGCATTTACTTGATGAGTAGGTATCAAGAAAGAATTTGATGTTGATATCGCAACTGTCATTGCAAATATTGCGGGGTCACCACCAGATGCTACCGCGATTGATACGGCCAATGGTACTAATAATACAGTAGCGCCTACATTAGACATTATCAAAGTAAATACAGTAGCTAAAATAGCAATTCCTACTTGAAGTGCCCAAATTGGCCAGCCGTCTAAAATTGTAAGTACACCTTGGGCAATCCATTCTGCGGTACCAGTACTTTGGACTGCATGGCCTAATGGAATTAATCCAGCCAACAAGAATACTGTATTCCATCCAACTGCTTTATACGCTTCATCAATACTTATTACTCTAGATAGAATCATTCCAACAGCACCCACTAAAAGGCACAAAGATAAGCGTAACGGTGAGAATAATATTAATGCAAGTGCTATGCTGAAAAACAAAACAGCCCATCCAACTTTTTGAGGCCGAAGTTCTTCTTGAGGATAATCAGAGGTTACAATTACAAAATCTTTATCTGATTTTAAACGTGTTAAGGACTCCCATTGAGTTTGAACAACAAGCGTATCTCCTGCATGTAACTCCATTACACCTATTCTACTTGGTTGGTGCTCTTCAGTTTCTACATGACTGTATGTTTCTTCGCTTCTATAGATAGCCAAAAGTGCCATGCCATATACTTTGCGAAATTGCATTTCTCTAGCCGTTTTTCCTATAACAGATGAATTTGGAGGAATTACAACTTCAGCAACACCAGCTTTAGTTGGAACAAACTCTTCAGCAAAAATATCTAATTGAGGTTTAACTTCCAAACCATAATCTTCACACATTTCTTGGATAACTTTTTTCCGACCTAGAATTGCCAACCTGCATGGTGGTGTGATTTTAGTATCTAATGTTGGACCAACCCATCTCTTGGCATTATGATATGTGCCGATTACATAAATGTGGTGAGCATCCATTAGGTCACCTAATGTTTCACCCATTAATATAGAACCCTCTGGGACAACTACTTCGACAATATCAGCTTTTAATCCATATATTCTCTTTAGGTAATCTTTCACTGATTGACCTGCAGAACCGGCTGATCTGCCTCCTGATCCAGGTAATACCCACCGCCCCAAAAGAACAAAATATAATATACCTGTAATAACTAATGCCAGTCCAATTGGTGTAACAGAAAATAAGCTAAATGTTTCCATTTTTAGGTCTGTAGGTAATTTTGCATTAGAAGTAATAATTAAATCATTTAGTAAGATTAAAGGCGATGATCCAACCATAGTCATTGTTCCACCTAAAATAGCACAAAAGCCCATAGGCATTAATAATCTAGACATTGGTATTTCAGTTCTTGCAGATATACGACTAACGACAGGCAGAAATAATGCAGCTGCGCCAACATTTTGTAAAAAACTTGAAATAAAGCCGACTGTACCTGATACAACAGGAATGATGCGTTTTTCAGTTGTGCCGCCAAATTTTAAAATACGTGCTGCAACTGTATTCATTAGTCCTGTTTTATCTAGCCCAGCTCCAATTATCATAACTGCGATTATCGAAATAACAGCATTAGAAGCAAAACCATCAAATAAATGGTTTACATCTGCAAGGCCATTTAATGCAGGAATATAGCTTAGTGCACCCAATAGAACCATCACTAGAAGCGCTGCTAAATCAACTCGTACAATTTCTGAAACAAATAAAAATATAGTGAAAGCCAAAAGGCATAATACAGCAATCATTTCAATGTTAAGTACTATTAAATCCATTGATTTCTCCAAGAGGCTTTTATCGTATTATTATGCCTTATCGAAAGTTGTTAGGCTTAGCATCACAAAAGCGTAAAATTTTAAAAATATTTTACGCTTTTCTTATTCATCTATTTAATTGTGCCAATATGCACATCATCTCGAATACAACTGAAATTCCAAGCCAGGAGGTTGCTCCTGACTGATCAAATGGAGGTGAAACTTCAACTAAATCCATTCCAATTAAATTTACACCATTTAACTCTCGAACTACCTGAAGTGCTTGGAAGCTGTTTGGTCCACCAACTTCAGGGGTTCCTGTGCCAGGTGCAAAGGTTGGGTCAATAAAATCAATATCGTATGAGCAGTAAGTCTTCTCATTGCCAACAATACTACGTGCTTGCTGCATGATATCTTTTATCCCACGATCAAATAATTCTTCAATTTGAATTATTGTAACACCTTGCTTTCTGCCCCACTCAATATCTTCTCCATCATACATACTTCCTCTTATGCCAATTTGTATGACGCGTTCAGGGTCAAGTAACCCTTCTTCAATGGCGCGTCTAAATGGGGTGCCATGTGTATATTTGTAACCATCAAAGTAACTTTCAAAAAGATCAGTGTGGGCATCAAAATGTATCATTCCAACGGGCTCTTCAGAAGCAAGTGATCTCAAAACTGGTAAGCTTGTTAAATGATCACCACCGACCGTCATTGGGATAATCCCTTTTGATTTAACTTTGTTGTAAAACTCTGTAATACGATTCATACAATCTTGGATATCTGCTGGATTGACAGGAGCATCTCCTAAATCTGCAAAGTTTGCTAATTCAAAAGGTTTTATGCGTGTTGCTCCATTCATAGCTCTTATCATTGTTGATAGATCTCGCATTTGGCGAGGGCCATGGCGTGGGCCGGGCCTGTTTGTTGTTCCAGCATCCCACGGCACTCCAATTAATCCAAAATCAACATCTTTTATATTCTCATCGTTTAATTCTAGATGGGGTAGGCGCATAAAGCTTGGAATTCCAGCAAAGCGAGGTAACTCCATTCCATCTACTGGTTGGAAAAATTTATTTTTTGGTGCACTCATTTGTATTCTCCTTGATTGCAAGAATGTTTGCATTTTTTCAAAAACTACGCCAGTATTTTAATCATATCTATTAGGAAAAACTATGGCCAAAACAATTCTAATTACCGGTGCAAGTAGTGGTATAGGCGCTTCTACAGCAAAACTATTTTTAAGCCGTGGCTGGAATGTTGGGTTAATTGCCCGAAGAGAAGACAAACTTGCAATAATTGCTAATGATCATGGAAACTCTTTGTGTGTAAAGTGTGATGTTTGCCAAGAAAATCAGGTTAAAAATGCTTTTCAGCTGATGGTTGATCATTTTGGTGCAGTGGATGTTTTGTTCAATAATGCTGGAATTTTCACCCCACAAGCACGTATTGATCAAATTGATATTAATGATTGGCAGAAGTCTATTGATGTGAATCTGACGGGTATGTTTCTCGCTGCACGCGAAGCTTTTAGGCATATGACTAAAAGCGGTGGCCGCATAATTAACAATGGTTCCATCTCAGCACATACACCTCGTGAAGGATCTGCGCCTTACACTTCAACAAAACACGCAATTACAGGTCTAACAAAAACCATAGCTTTAGATGGTCGGGATCTTAACATATGCTGTGGACAGATAGATATAGGAAACGCACATACAGAGATGGTTGCAAATCTTAGTCATGCAAATGGAGTTGTTGAAACTATGGCAGTTTCAGATGCAGCAGAGGCTGTTTGGAATATGGCTCAACTCCCACTAAGCACTAACATTCTGACAATGACTATAATGGCAAATAAGATGCCATTTGTTGGTAGGGGTTAAATAGATTTGGTCATTATAATGGCATCGATTTTTTTGCCTTCGGGTGATGAATAATAATCTCTACGTTTACCCGTAATTTCAAAATTACAGCTTTCATATAATTTTAACGCTGGATTATTATTTTTTGCAACTTCGAGAATAATTTTATTTATTTTTTTTTCCAAACATCTATCTTCAAATTCATCCAACATTTTTTTTGCAATACCTAGTCTTCGTTTCATTGGATCCACTGCTAATGTTAGAATTTCAGCTTCATAATCTGTTAGCATTCCAAGTAAAAACGAATTCTCACTTGATATTAAAAATGTAGAATCTTTAAGTAACAATTCATCAAATTCTGCTTCTGACCATGGTCGAGGGGTAATGAATGATCTGCCATGTATGTCTGCTAGAGCATTTGATTTCATGGTATTATTTTTGGTGGCTGTTCTTTAGGTAAATCGGCATTTGGTTCTTGTAAATACAATGGTGCTGGGCGTGAATTTTTCAAACCAATTTTATCTATAGCTAAACGCGCTACTGCGCTTGGAAGGATACATATTGGAGACTTAGAATTTTTGAATAAATCAATATTTTTATCATCTTCACTCATAATCGTATTTATAGAATGATCTATACTTTTAATATTTATGATACTGGGTTTAGTTAAAGCAGTTCCATCTAAGAAATCTTGGAGATATACATTTCCCCGCCTTGCATCCATTATAACTGATACTTTACCCTTTGAGTCTAACGCCATTGCCTCTAATCTTGAAATACCAATAGCAGGTTTTTTGAGTGATAATGAAAGACCTCTAGCTGCAGAAACCCCAACGCGAACACCTGTAAAGTTCCCAGGTCCTACACAAACTCCGATTGCATCTAAATTTTGCCAATTTATGCCTGCTAAATTCAAAATTTCTTCACACAATGGAAACAATCTCTCTGCTTGACCTTTATTCATGGGTTCAATGCGTTGATCAAAACATTTGCCATCTATAAATAAAGAGACCGCGCAGTGCGCGGCCGATGTATCAAATGCTAATACAAACTGATTAGGCGGCAACAGGACGAACCTCTGTTACTTCAGGTATGTAATGGCGTAGTAAATTTTCTATACCCATTTTTAAAGTAATTGTTGAAGATGGGCATCCAGCGCAAGCACCTTGCATATGCAAGTATACTATGCCCCTTTCGAAGCCATGAAATGTAATATCTCCACCGTCTTGAGCGACAGCTGGGCGTACTCTTGTATCTAATAGATCTTTAATTTGGTTTACAATGTCAGAGTCTTCACCAGTATGTTCTGCATGACCACCAGAATTATCTTCACCTTCAATAACTGGCTGCCCAGATTGAAAGTGCTCCATGATTGCGCCAAGCAATGCGGGTTTTATATGATCCCAATCAGCATCTTCAGTTTTTGTAATTGTTACAAAATCAGGACCTAGAAAAACTGCAGTTGCACCATCCACTGCGAAAATTCTTTTGGCCAACGGAGAAGATGACCCAGCTTGAGGTGATGGGAAGTCAGCTGTGCCCATATTCATCACAGTTTGACCAGGGAGGAATTTTAATGTTGCTGGATTTGGAGTAGATTCGGTTTGAATAAACATAAAGACACATCCTCGTTTAAGTTATACATTATTTACTTTTTTATATAATAAAGTCAACATTTAGAATAATTCTAAATTACACCATATTCATTTAATTAAAGATTAATTTGTAAATTTATCCATCAATTTTTGAATTGCTGAGCGGCTATCAAGTTCGGGTATATCTTCTTTTATAATTCGTTCTTTATTGGATTTTGTAGGTTTTTCACGTTGTGGTACAGTCCTCATTGCCACAGCGTTCATAAACTTACCTGCATCATTGTTTGCAAGATATATAGCGCCATCACTTATTCCAAATAATAAATCTTGAAGCCAATTTTGATCATTTTTAGCAAAATCACTTAAAACATAATTAGCAACTCTGTCTTTATGGCCAGGGTGACCTATGCCCATTCGAACTCTGTGGTAGTCTGCGCCTATATGTTGGTGAATAGATCTTAGTCCGTTATGCCCAGCGTGACCCCCTGATATTTTTACACGTAGTTTAGCTGGTGCAAGGTCTAGTTCATCGTGAAAAACTATTATGTCTTCTATTTTAATTTTGTAAAATTTTATAGTTTCGCTAACCGACTGGCCGGATAGGTTCATAAATGTCTCAGGTTTTAGTAGTATAACTTTTTCATCACCTAATTTCCCATCAGTTATCTGGCCTTGAAATTTATTTTTCCATGGTGAAAATGAATGATCATTTGCGATTTGGTTTAATGCCATAAACCCAATATTATGTCTGTTATTAGTATATTTTTTGCCTGGGTTGCCTAGGCCAACGAACAATTTCATAGTTTACCACTTTTTAAAATTGAATTGAATTTAATACACCCAATAATAAGTTGCAATTAATCAAGATGTTTAAATGAATTTAAATGTAACATACATCAATAAAAAAGCCCGCGCAAATTGCGCGGGCTCAAATATTCTTTTAGTGAGAATACTTATGCTTCTGAGTCAGCTTCTGGTGCTTCACCTTCTGGTGTTTCGCCTTCTGCTGCATCTTCTGCTACATCTTCATCTTCGTCATCAGCTGCGCCACCCGGTGCGGCAATATTAGCAATTACGAAATCACGATCTGCAATTACAGGACGTGTATCTTCTGGTAAAGTTATGTCTGAAATATTTATAGTTTCACCTATTTCAAGATTTTCTAAATCAGCTTCAATATAGTCAGGAATGTTTCCAGCAGTTACCATTAATTCTACTTCTGCACGAACGATAGTTAATGTGCCACCTTTTTTCAGACCAGCACTTGTTTCTTCGTTCAAGAAATGAACTGGGATATTCATGTTAATTCTACTGTCACGTTTCAATCTTAGGAAATCGATATGTGTTGGTAGGTCTTTAACCACATGTCGTTGAACGCCACGGCAAACTGCACGCACATCATCTGAACCTTCAACTTTTAAATTGAATAGTGTTGACATGAATCCGCCATCTTTTAGCTTCTTAAATAATATATTGAAAGGTATTGTAATAGCTTGTGGTTCTTCACCACCACCATATACAACTCCAGGTACTAAGCCATCACGTCGAGCTTGACGGGCGGCTCCCTTGCCTGTCCCCGCGCGCGGCGTTAATTCTAGATCAGGAATTTTTCCTGCCATGATAATTCTCCATAAATTAGGGCCATCCTCCAGGGTGTATGGCCATTGAAAGCGCCGTATAGGACAGTTTTATGCTGATGTGAAGAGATTTATTGTTCTAAATACAATAAAATGTTTAATTTTTTGCCTGTGTTTTATACTTTATTAATGGGTAAAATCTTTTACTTTTCCCAGTCACCTCTAAAGTCCTTTGGGATTAATAAATTGTCACGGGACATATTTGTTATATTTCGTTCGCCACATAGAGCCATGGTTGTATCTAATTCTTTGTGTATAATGTCTAATGCTTTTGAAACACCCTTTTGGCCCATTGCCCCCAAACCATAAATAAATGGCCTGCCAATCATAACCCCTTTGGCTCCTAGTGAAACAGCTTTTGCTACGTCTTGACCTGATCTAATCCCACCATCCATCCAAACTTCAATTTGATCACCAACTGCATCTATTATAGAGGGGAGTGACCTTATCGATGAAAGTGCACCATCAAGTTGGCGTCCTCCATGATTTGAAACAATGATAGCATCTGCACCTGTTTTTACAGCCATTTTTGCATCTTCGACATCTTGAATGCCCTTTAAAATAACTTTGCCTCCCCATCTTTTTATGATCCAATCCAAATCATCCCAGTTTAGGGTACGCATAAGTGTTTTTGCTGACCAATCTGATAAACTAGTTAAGTTTTCAACGCCCGTTGCGTGACCAATGATGTTAGAAAATCCATGCCGTTTTGTCTGTAGCATTCCTAAGCACCAACGAGGTTTTGTTGCCATATTTAACATGTTTTTAATCGTAAGTCTTGGTGGTGCTGTCATTTGATTTTTTATATCTTTGTGGCGTTGGCCTAAAATTTGTAAATCAAGTGTTATAACGAGTGCAGAACAATTTGCACTTTTTGCACGATCAATAAGGTTTTCTATAAATGGCCTATCATTCATGCAGTAAAGCTGAAACCAAAATGGTGTTGAAGTATGTTTTGCGACATCTTCAATTGAGCAAATAGACATTGTTGACAAAGTAAATGGAATGCCAAATTTTTCGGCGGCTCTTGCAGCTTTAATTTCTCCGTCAGGGTGTTGAAGTCCAGTCAATCCAACTGGGGCCAGTGCAACTGGCATTTTAACATTCTCTCCAAGCATTTTTGTGCTGGTTGTGCGATTTGAAATATCTACTGCAACTTTTTGTTTGAAGTAAAGTTTATTAAAATCACTTACATTTTCTCTAAATGTTTGCTCTGACCAAGATCCACTTTCAGCATAATCATAAAACATCTTTGGAACTCGACGTTTGTAGATTGGCTTAAAGTCATCAATTGAAGTTATGATTTTCATAAAAAATCTCTATTGGTAATATTACTTTACCAATTTAGCAGAGTGGCGTGTTTTCGTCAATTAAGTTATTTTTTTGCACTATGGGCACCATCAGATAAGCTTTTTACAAATTTTAATACATTTGTAACTGTTTCACCTGCAGCTATTTTTGATACTATTGCAGACCCAACCACCGCTCCGTCAGCATGCAAAGCCATATCATGTGCTGCTTGAGGGGTATTTATCCCAAATCCAACAACAATAGGTAAATCAGTGCTTTCTTTAATGCGTTTAATTTCTGCACCCACCTTTGCAGCATTTGCGGAGCCAGCCCCTGTAACGCCTGTTACAGCTACATAATAAATAAAGCCACTCGTGTTGGGAAGAAGCTTAGGCAAACGCTGAGTATCAGTAGTAGGAGTTGCAAGCCTTATAAAATCCAAACCTAAATTTTTTGCTGGAATGCATAATTCGTCATCTTCTTCTGGGGGTAAGTCAACTACTATAAGACCATCAACACCTGCATTTTTAGCATCTGAGATAAAAACCTCAACGCCATGGCTATAGATTGGATTATAGTATCCCATTAAAACAACAGGCGTAACATTGTCGGTTTCTCGAAAGCTTGAAACCATTTTCAAAGTTTTCTTTAGGGTCATTCCACCTGCTAATGCACGTTGTCCAGCTAATTGTATCGTTGTGCCGTCTGCCATTGGATCAGTAAATGGCGCCCCAATTTCTATTATATCTACCCCTGCATCAGGAAGGCCTTTCATGATTTCTAATGTGGTATCATAATTTGGGTCACCTGCCATGATATATGATACAAAAGCTGACTGTCCTTTTGATTTTAAATCTGCAAATTTTTTGGCAATTCGTGACATTATAATACTCTTTCTTAGTTTAAAAAAACCTTTGCTGTAAAAATGGAGTAATTTCAAGTCCTGGATTACTTGACCTTTGCCCCAATCAAACGATAGATGCCACAAACATTAATTTAAAGGTTGAAAATCATGGGTTTTAAAACTGGTATAGTCGGAATGCCGAATGTTGGTAAATCAACACTCTTTAACGCGCTAACCCGAACTGCTGCTGCTCAAGCAGCTAATTTTCCATTCTGTACTATAGAGCCAAATACAGGTGAAGTATCTGTTCCAGATGAGCGGTTAGATCTGTTATCACAAATTGCTAGCTCTAAAACAATTATTCCTGCTCGTATGACATTTGTTGATATAGCAGGTCTTGTTAAGGGTGCTTCGAAAGGTGAAGGATTAGGAAATCAATTTCTTGCAAATATTCGTGAATGTGATGCAATTGCGCATGTATTAAGATGTTTTGATGATGATGATGTTACCCATGTTGATGGTCGGGTTAATCCAATAGAAGATGCTGAAACTATTGAAACTGAATTAATGTTGGCTGATTTGGAAAATATTGAGAAGCGTATGCAGGGTTTGGTTCGTAAAATCAAAGGTGGTGATAAAGATGCAGTTATGCAGAATGATTTATTAAGCCGTGCTAAAGAAGCATTAGAAGCGGGAATGCCTGCAAGAACTTGCGTTATTGATAGTGATGAAGAAAAACAATGGAAGCAATTAACACTGCTTACAGCAAAACCAGTTTTATATGTATGTAATGTAGAAGAAGATAATGCGGGTAAAGGTAATACACATTCGGATGCGGTTGCAAAAATGGCTGCTGATCAAGGTGCGGCATCAGTCGTAATATCGGCTGCAATTGAAGAAGAAATTAGTCAGCTAGATAGTGATGAAGCGGAAATGTTTTTGAATGAACTTGGCCTGAAAGAGGCGGGTTTGGATAGATTGATTGCCGCTGGATATGAATTGCTTGGACTTCAAACTTATTTCACTGTTGGGCCAAAAGAAGCGCGTGCTTGGACTATTCGTAAAAATACTTCTGCACCGCAAGCAGCAGGCGTTATACATGGTGATTTTGAGCGTGGATTTATCAGAGCTGAAACAATTGCTTTTAATGATTACGTAGAATGTAATGGTGAGCAGGGCGCAAAAGAAAAAGGAAAAATGAGAGCAGAAGGAAAAACTTACATAGTTTCTGAAGGTGATGTTCTTCACTTCTTGTTTAATACTTAATTTTTCAGCAGTTAAAAATTTTACTTGTTTAAAAACTAATTGACAAATTAGGTGATAATAACGCACGTTTTGCATTATTATCACTTAATAGATTTAGGATATAATTTCATGAATGGTGGCTAGAGTTTTTTTGGGAGCCGACCAAAGAGGAGTGCTTACATGAATAAAATAGTTAATCATTTACCAACAAAAGATTTGCAAGCTTTAGATGCAGCACATCATATGCATCCGTTTACAGAAAATGCTGAATTAGCAAAAAAAGGTGTGAAAATTATTACTGCCGCTGATGGTGTTATGCTTACTGATTCAGATGGCAATCAAATCTTAGATGGGATGGCAGGACTTTGGTGTGTAAATATCGGTTATGGTAGAAAAGAACTAGCGGATGTTGCTTATGCTCAAATGCAACAACTACCATATTATAATACTTTTTTTCAGACTAGCCATGTACCTGCAATATCGCTTTCAGCAAAATTAGCAGAAATATCTCCTGAAGGATTTAATCATACCTTTTTTGCCACTGGGGGCTCTGAAGCGAATGATACAAATATTAGAATGGTCAGACATTATTGGGCTGCAAAAGATAAGCCTAACAAAAAGACAATTATCAGCCGAATAAATGGATATCATGGTTCAACTATGGGTGGAGCATCACTTGGCGGCATGAAAGGCATGCATGCTCAAGGTGGGTTACCAATTGCAAACATTACTTATATTGGTCAACCGGATTGGTTTAATGAGGCTGGAGACCTATCTCCACAAGAATTCGGTCTTTTAAGAGCCAAAGAGTTAGAAGAGAAAATTCATGAATTGGGTGAAGAAAACGTCGCAGCATTTATTGCTGAGCCAGTTCAAGGCGCTGGTGGTGTAATAGTCCCCCCAGAATCTTATTGGCCAGAAATTCAAAGGATTTGTGATGAATATGATATACTACTAATCGCAGATGAAGTTATTTGTGGGTTTGGTCGAACAGGGCATTGGTTTGGCACTGACTATTACGGTATCCGCCCACATATAATGACAATTGCGAAAGGATTATCCTCTGGCTATGCACCAATTGGTGGTTCTATGGTTTGCGATGAAGTTGCATCGGTAATTAATAGTGCGGGTGATTTTGCTCATGGTTATACCTATGGAGGACATCCCGTTGGAGCGGCAGTTGCATTGGAAAATCTGCGTATAATTCAAGAAGAAAATTTGATAGAAAAGGCAGCTTCAGACACAATGCCATATCTTGCAGAAAAATGGCATGATTTAAGCAACCATCCTTTAATCGGTGAGGCAAATATGGTTGGATTTATGGGGTCGCTTGTGATGACACCTGACAAGTCCTCTAGGGCTAAGTTTGCTGCAGATGTTGGAACAGTTGGTTTAATTGCGCGTGGGCATAGTTTTGGAAATGGGCTTATCATGAGGCATGTAGGAGATCGCATGATTATTTCACCACCAATTACAATAAGTCGTTCTGAAATAGATACTTTAATTAATTTGGCATCAAAGTCTTTAGATGAAACTCTAGCGGATATAAAAGACCAAGGGCTATATAAATAGTTGTTATATTCATGGGTGCATTTTTAAGGTGTACTTATTTATGCAGCTAAACGGTGAAAATAATGACTGATTTTATGACTGAATATGATTTGTATTGTACTCAACATGGGGTGCCAGAACGAATAGATTTAATGTTATGTGATATAAATGCAGTCCTTAGAGGTAAATGGTTACCGTCATCAGAAGTATCAAAGCTTTTAGATAATCAAGTTCGGATTCCACTTTCGACTTATGCACCAAATATATTTGGATTTGAAATTCCTGAAACAGGTCTAGGTATGATCCAAGGTGATCCTGATGGTATTTTAAAGCCAATTCTAGGAACTTTGAAGCCTGTCCCTTGGGCAAAAGGTAATGTTGCTCAGTTGATGGTTGAGATGCATGAGATGAATGGTGAAATATCTGAATTATCACCTAGATTAATTCTTCAAAGGATTGTTGATAAGTTTAAAAACAAAGGATTAAATCCTGTCGTAGCTTGTGAATTAGAATTTTATATAATTAATAAACGAAAAAACGTTTCTGACCCACCAACACCGCCTGAAAGAACTCCTGATGCACAGAACTACGATCTTGAAGTGTTATCTCGATCTGAAGAAATGCTACGTGCAATTCAAAAAGCATCTAAAGTTTTAGGTCTTCCAATTGATTCAATAATTGCAGAATTTGGTCCTGGTCAATTCGAAATTAACTTCCATCATACTGGCGACGTTTTGTCAGCGGCTGATACAGCTGTAATTTTCCGACGTCTTGTTCGAGGGGTTGCAGATGAATACGATATGGAAGCCACATTCATGGCTAAACCATATGCAGACCATCCAGGAAATGGAATGCATTTACATACTTCAGTTCTTGATAATGAAGGTGTAAATATATTTGAATGTTCAAATGAAGAGATTGCGCCTGCACTTAGATATGCGGTTGCTGGTGTTTTGAATACAATGGAAGATTTTCAAGCTATTTTCGCACCTCATATGAATTCATACCGTAGGTTTTTCCCAGGCGGATTCGCACCCTGTGCGCCAGATTGGGGTCTTGATAATCGCAACGCTGGTATTAGATTGCCTGTAACTAAAGGGCCAGCTTCACGACTAGAGCATCGAATATCCGGTGCAGATATAAATCCATATTTAGCATTTGCGGCCATATTAGCTGGAATTTTGCATGGTATTGAAACAGAAGAAGAACCACCTTTGCCACTTGAAGATGCAAATTCGTCTCCAGCAATGCCACTAACTACTAATTGGAACCAAAGCCTAGATAATTTTGAAAATTCAGAATTTGCAAAAGCGCTTTTGGGTGAAAATTATTGTAATATTTACTCCGTATTAAGACGAAACGAAATTTCACAGATTACAACTGAAATTCCACCCATAGAATATAAAACTTATTTAAGTAGATTGTAGGAACAGATATGTCAGATAAAAAAGGGGATTTTGCATTTAAATCGAAGGATACTATGGGAATGTATCATGAAATGACTTATGGAGGAGCCTTATCTTTTTTAAGGCGAAAATATAGTCAAGATTTAAATGGTGTTGATGTAGCTGTCAGTGGAGTACCTTTTGACAACGCTGTTACTTACCGCCCAGGCTGCAGGTTAGGTCCAAGAGCTATAAGACAGGCATCAGTTCAATTAGCAGAATTAGATGCATTCCCATTTGGGTTTAATTTATTTGAAAATCTTTCAATCGTAGATTATGGCGATTGTCATCTAGATCCACACCACCCAGAAACTATTGTGAAGGCCATCCAAGATCACGCATCAAAAATAATTTCTCAGGATACCAAAATGTTAACTTTTGGTGGTGACCATTTTGTTTCATACCCATTAATAAAATCACATGCAGAAAAATATGGACCTGTTACATTAATACAATTTGATGCTCACTGTGATACTTGGGAAGATACTGGTGGAATGGATCATGGTTCAATGTTTGCTAGAGCAGTTTCAGAAGGTGTAATAGATGCTTCTAAATCAACTCAGATTGGATTGAGAACATATAATAATTCTGATCATGGGTTTGAAATATTAACATCTCCTTGGGTTCATAGGAATGGTATTGATGCTGCACTTGAGGTCATTAAGAATCGTGCAGGTGATAGTCCAGTATATATTTCTTGGGATATTGATGGATTTGACCCATCATATGCTCCAGGAACAGGCACTCCAGTTGTTGGTGGGCTTGCAACGTGGCAAGGGTTAGAATTACTACGTGGCCTAGAAGGTTTGGACTTGATTGGTATGGACATCGTAGAAGTTTCCCCAGCTTATGATGTTAGTGAAATTACAGCTATTGCTGCTGCAACTATTGGTCATGATTTTTTGTGTTTGCTGGCAAAACAAAAAGGTGCAAAAGGAAATATTATTGGACGTATATAATTCTTGAAAAGCATTGTTTGTTTTGCTTTCAACAATTTTCTGGTGCAAAAGGAAAGATGTGATAGCATTTTTATAATAAATATACATGAAGAGGCCTTATGAGTAACGATGATGAAAAAAGTTGGGTAAAAGAACTTCCAAAAGCATTTAAGGCTCATAAAGGTGCACGAAAACTAGAGGAAGTAGAGAGTATTATTCCAGATATTGCTGGTATGTCTCGCGGTAAAACTATGCCGGCACATAAGTTTTCTTCAACAGGGACTACTTTCTTACCTGTATCATTATTTTATCAAACCATATCAGGAGAGTATGTGGATATGGATGATATTGAAAATCAATGGACAGAGAAAGATATTGTATTGCGTCCTGATATGTCTACGGCGGCTGCTGTCCCGTGGTCTGAAGATGCATCTGTTCAGATAATCAATAATATCGAAACTCGAGAAGGTGAAGATCTACAAATAGCACCACGTAATGTTTTAAGAAGAATAATAAGCCTTTATGAGATAAAAGGTTGGCGCGCTGTAGTCGCTCCTGAATTAGAATTTTACTTAACTAAACCTAATACTAATCCATCAGAAGAAATACAGCCACCTGTTGGACGGACAGGGCGCATTGGAGCACGCCAGCAAGCATTTTCCATGGTTGCAGTGGATGAGTTTGGAGATGTGATTGATACAATTTACGATTATACCGAGGCACAGGGCTTAGAGATTGATACAATTATACAAGAAGGTGGTGCAGGGCAGATCGAGATTAATTTGATGCATGGAGACCCACTGGCATTAGCAGATCAAGTGTTTTATTTTAAGCGAACAATACGAGAGGCAGCATTAAAACATGGTGTATTTGCTACCTTTATGGCAAAACCAATGCGGGATCAGCCGGGTTCAGCAATGCATATTCACCAATCAATTGTGGATATAAAAACAGGCCAAAATATTTTTTCAAAGGCTGATGGTTCACCAACAGATTTATTTTATAATTTTATAGGTGGCTCACAAAAGCATTTACAAAATGCAGTACCTTTGCTTGCGCCATATGTGAATTCATACCGTCGCTTGGCAGGTGCCTATTCTGCGCCTTCAAATTTAGAGTGGGCTGCTGATAATCGCACTACAGGGCTACGCATTCCAAATTCTGGCCCGAATGCACGTAGGGTGGAAAACCGCGTAACAGGTAGTGATGCGAACCCTTATCTCGCAATTGCTGCTAGTTTAGCTGCGGGATATTTGGGTATGGTTAACAGTATAGAACCACGTGGTGCTGTTAATGAAGAAATCTTTGAAACCGATACTGGATTGCCGCATTCTCTGTTTGCTGCACTTACATTATTTGAGGCAGATACAGGTCTTCAAGAGGTATTAGGAACTGAATTTTGTAATTTATACCGTCAAATCAAACATGCGGAACTTATGGAATACCAACGCGAGATTTCACCTTGGGAACGCGAACATTTATTGTTGAATGCTTAAAAGATGGATTTGTTGACGGCAAACGATAAGCAAGGGAAATACCCGCCATCATATTATGCAGAGCATGCAACTCAACTTGAAAAATTTCCATGCCTTAAAAATGAAATACAAGCTGATGTTTGCATAGTGGGCGGCGGTTTTACGGGCCTTTCTACTGCATTACATTTGGCTCAATCAGGTTATAAAGTTGCTCTTCTTGAGGCGCAACGTCTTGGCTTTGGAGCTTCGGGGAGAAATGGTGGCCAAGTCTCTGGTGGCCAACGTATGGATCAAGAGGGATTAGAAGCAATGTTGGGTGATGAACACGCCAAAGCATTGTGGGGTATTTCGCAGCAGTCAGTTGATTTGGTACGTAATTTATCTGCAGATATGGATGATTGTGGTGTTGTTGATGGTATTATTCATACAGCACACCGCAAACGTTATGTAAATGAGGAACATGCATATACTGATCATCTACGTAACAAATACGGCTATGATAAAATTCGCAATCTTAGCTGTGAAGAAACTCGTGATCTAATTAATAGCCCAGCATATTTTGGCGGCACACTTGATATGGGTGCTGGCCATATTGATCCTTTGCGATACGCTTTGGGGCTAGCTCGAAAATGCGTTGAATTAGGTGTTATGCTTTATGAACAATCTAAAGTCATAGACCTGAAATCGGGTGATCCAGCACAGATTAAAACAGAACATGGATCTGTAAGTGCAAAATTTGTTGTACTTGCATGTAATGGGTACTTGGGGCGTTTAAACAGTCGGGTTGCCGCAAGAGTTATGCCAATTAATAATTTTATAATCGCAACCGAACCTATGAGTGAGGAGGCGCAAGAGGCACTTATTAAAAATAATCATGCTGTGGCAGACAGTAAATTTGTTGTGAATTATTTTCGTTTTAGTCCTGACCGGCGTTTATTGTTTGGTGGATCTGAAAGTTATGGATATAAATTTCCTAATGATATTGCAGCGGCGGTACGTAAGCCAATGTTAGAAATTTATCCGCAATTAAAGAATACTCGCATTGATTATGCATGGGGTGGAACATTAGGTATTACGATGAATCGTATGCCACACTTTGAACGCATAGATGGTAATATTCTGTCTGCTTCAGGATATTCAGGTCACGGTGTGGCAATGGCTACTATGGGTGGAAAAATGGCTGCTGATGCAATTCGTGGGCAAGCCGAACAATTTGATTTCATGGCTTCTGTTCCAACACCCCGTTTCCCGGGGGGTGCTATGTTGAGATCACCTTTATTAGTATTAGCAATGTTGTGGTTCTCAATGCGTGATAGGTTATAATTCATATGTGGTTAAAAAAAAGCCCACCTTTAAATAAAGGTGGGCTTTTTGATTATATGATTATTTATTTATCCCGCCATAACTCTTGGCAACCAAAGAACGAGTTGTGGGAAGATGAATATTAATGCCAGTCCTAATAACTGAACCAACATAAATTGCATCATACCAATGTAAATATCTTTTAGATCCCAATTAGGTACGACACCTTTTAAGAAGTAAGCTGACAAGGCCACAGGTGGACTAAGCCAAGCAGTTTGTAAATTGACAGCAACAAGAATACCAAACCAAACCATAGTATCATAACTGCTCAAACCATGAAGTTCCAAAGATTGAACTGTTGGCAATAGAATAGGTACAACGATCAATACGATAGGGACCCATTCCAATGGCCAGCCCAGTAAGAATATTAGCGCCATCACCATGAGCAAGATCAAGTATGGTGACATTTCAAGGCCAAGCAACATTTCTGTCATTAACTTAGGGGTTCCTAATGCACTAAACTCGGCTCCAAAGAAGTTTGAAGCTGCAACTAAGAACATAATCAGAACTGTAATTTCAAGTGCTTTCATTAAATTATCGAAGAAATTTGAAAAGGTGAATTTACGATATCCTATAGCCAGCAAAATTGAACCAAATGCACCCATTGCAGCTGCTTCCGCAGGTGTTGCGAAGCCAAGAAGAATTGAGCCTAGAGCAAAGGAAATAAGGATTGTTGGAGGCATTAACCCAGCAAAGAATTCATCCCATAGATTAGAGAAGTAAAAATCTTTGTCTGCTTCTGCACTATAAATAATGCGACCCAAGTAGGCTAAGAGTAAAATAAACGCGCCCATTACAATTGACATGATTGGCAAGCTACCATCTTCACCAATGTTTGCGAAAATCATATACAGATGAAACAGAACTGCGATTGGTAAAGCTATTCGAAGAATTGATAAATTCCGGTATGCTTTGTATGCAATTGTACCAATTATGATTAATGCAAAAAGTCCTCCAAATGGAATAAACCCTCCAAATGTACCACCCAAACCAAGGCCAAAAACACGGCAAATAGTAAGAACTCCAAGACAGATTAATGCGACTTCTGCTCCATAGAAACGTGATGTATCTGGTTGATCCTCATCTGATAGGATTGGACCTAAATCTGGGTTTATCCAGCAACGTCCAAGCGTATATAGTAAGTATAGAGATGCGAGAAGGGCGCCTGGAATAAATGCACCTCGGAATAGATCAAGTGTTGATACTTCCAATACTGGGCCCATAACAATCAACATAATAGATGGTGGTATCAAGATTCCAAGTGTACCACCCGCTGTAATTGTTCCTGCAGCTAACTTTGTATCATAACCAGCACGGGTCATTGTTGCACCGGCCATAATGCCCAGCATGGTCACCGACGCTCCAACTATACCTGTTGCCGCTGCAAAAATAGTAGATACGATCAAAACAGCTATAAACAAAGCTCCACGTACACGTGACATGATCATTTGGATTGACGAAAATAAGCGTTCCATTAAACCGGCAGACTCCATAACTATGCCCATCAAAACAAATAACGGTACCGCCATTAACTGATCATTTAGCATAGTGGAGTTGGTACCAAGCGTCATTAAAAAGGTTGAGAAGAAAAAGTTATAACCCCAAATACCAAAAATAAATGCCAAGAAGATCAAGGTGAATGAAATTGGAAAACCAATAAAGATCACAAACAACATTGCTCCCATCATAATTAGGCCAATTGTTGCTTTATCCAGTGATGGGCTTGCTTTCATCATTTCAGTAAATGCAGCCCCACCTGGAACTAAATCTGGTAAGAAAATTGCCAATACAAGCCATGTGAGTGCAATTAAATAAATTGGAAGTGCCATAACAAACTTACGTTCACGCTCTTTACCCATTTTATGGAAAGCGCGGAAAATCTCTGGAATGCCTTGGATTAACAATAAAAACCCACCAACTGGCATGGCTGTTCTTGCAGGCCATAATAATGGGCCCCATGCACTGTCTACTTGGTTGGTCTCTCCAGTTGAAAAGGCTTTCCACCAAAATTCAGCAGATACCCATGTGAAAAAGATCATAGCTGGAATAAAGAAAAGCAAGTATAGAGAAGCGTCTACTGTTGCCTGAGTTTTCGCTGTCCAGTTGCGGTATAAAAAATCTGCGCGTATGTGTACACCGCGCATGAGTCCATAACCTGCAGCCGCCATCCAAAGGACTCCTGCAATCATTCGGCTCATATCATAAACCCATAGTGTTGGGCCTAATCCAAGAGCTTTTGCTAAATTTCCAAAGCCTGCATCAATGAGAACTGTATCAAGATTACGCGATATAACTTCGTAAACAACAACTGCAATAAGTGGTATCATCAAAAGAGCAATCATTTGACCTGCACGATAGTTGACAACGTCAATGACTGCTGTGATTGGTCGCTGCCAAGGTGTCATATCCTCTGGTGTTTCTCCAGGGGCTTCCGCGCGTCGTTCAGCAATCAGCTCATCGGCAATTTCCAAGTCCTCTGGAATTGGTTCTTCTGCAGCCATGTCTTCTCTCCCTTTAAAATGCCGTTTATTACGGCTTCTTTTTTGAAAAAGGTCTTGTTATCGTAAAGACCCTTTCCGAAAAAGAAATGCGGGGCCCGTAGGCCCCGCACTAGAAGAAGTTTTTACTTCAATGTGTCTGCGTGTGCTTTACCTAAGCTTGCATTTGATGCTTGAGCACCAGCCCAGAAAGGTACAGCTATGTCAGCAAAATCTTTTTGTGACTGCCATACTTCAGCAAAGAATGCATTTTCATCAGCCGCAGCTTGCAAAGATTTCTTCGCAGCAGCCATGTACTCTGTGAAATAGTCAGCTGGAGTATCTTCTAAGATAACACCGTGGTTATCTGTAAGATCTTTCAGCGCCTTACCATTTTCATAGATACGGTATGACATTGACTTAGACAAAGATGCGTTTGCAGCAACTTCTAATGCTTTTTTCTCTGTATCAGACAAGCCATTGTAGAAATCACCATTTACATACATGTCAGCATTCACAACAACTTGGTGTAAACCTTGTAGGTAGTAGTGCTTAAGTACTTTTTGGAAACCAAATACTGAGTCAGGCTTAGGACAGCACCATTCAGCTGCGTCAATTGTACCTTTTTCAAGCGCTGGAAGAATGTCACCACCGCCCATAGCAACAGCAGGAACACCGATTTCAGCGTAAGCAGCTCCAACCATTCCTGGAGGGGCACGGAAACGCATTTTACGGAAGTCATCCATAGAAGTAATTGGCTCTGGGAACCAACCTAAAGCTTCTGGACCAACTGGCTGTAGCATGAAACCTTTAACATTCACGCCCATTTCTGTCCAAAGACGATCGTAAAGCTCTTTACCACCACCGTATTGGAACCATGAAAGAAATGCGATGTTGTCCATGCCAACACCAGCACCCGCTACTGGTGCACCAAATAGGTTGGCAGCTACGTGCTTACCACCCCAGTAGTGAGTCCAAGCGAAACCACCTTCAACAAGACCCGCATCAACTGCGTCCATGATATCACGTGGGCCAACAATAGCACCAGCTGGTAGTATTTCTATTTTCAAAGACCCGCCTGTTAAAGCTGCTACGTCCTCACCAAATTTTCCTAGCATTACAGCTTCATCAGATGTGTTTGATAGAACTGACTGGATGCGTAGAACTTTTTCCGCAAAGGCTGAAGTAGCCGTTATGGAAAGTGCAACAGCTACGGCTGTTGCAGTTTTGAGATTAAACATATGTTTTATCCTCCCTTAAGTTTTGTCCTCTTTACTTATTCCCCCCCATTTCGAAGACTTAAAAGGGGCGGTGTCTCAATTTGCCATGCATTATGCATAGCAAACCGTCTTTAGTGGTGTTTGGACATATCCATGCCCTCGACCAATCCTAACATTGGACCTATTCCGGTTGAGATATCGTAAAAACCACGATACATCATTTCACCCGCAACATAAACCAATACAACTAATCCTAGCCAAGATATCCAAGGATACTTAGCTAGTAATTTCATTATTAAAGTGGCAGCAAATGCCATAAGCACAATAGCTAACCCAAGACCAAATACTAACATTTGAGTGTCACCATTCGCTATGCCAGCAACAGCCAATACATTGTCTAGAGACATGGTAATATCAGCAATGGTAATTGATAATAGTGCCGCAAACATAGTTTTTTGAGGTACATTACTATCTGATAGTGAATCGATTGTGCCATCACTTGAAATAGCACCATCGGAATGACTCCCACTCCTTATTTCTTTGAATAAAGACCAGCAAACCCAAAATAGAAGCACTGACCCAAAAAATAACAGTCCTTTTACACCTAATAAATATGTAGCAATTAATGCAAAAACAATTCTTAAGACTGCAGCTATGACCATACCATAAAATATTGCTTTTTTACGTTGCTCAGTAGGCAAGCCAGCAGCTGCCATTCCAATAACAAGTGCATTGTCACCTGAAAGAATTAAGTCGGCTATTATTATTTGGCCAAAACCAACAACTGTGTCTAACATTACACTGCATCCTCTAATGTCATTTGTGAAACTTTCTCACCAATCATAATTGCTGGTGCGTTTGTATTGCCTGATGTTATTACAGGCATTATTGAACAATCGGCCACTCTTAGGCCGTCGACTCCATACACACGCAATCGCTCATCTACAACTGCCATTTTGTCATTTCCCATCTTGCAAGTACCAGTAGGATGGTAAATCGTAACAGAAGTTTGTCTTGCCCAATTTAAAGTAGCTTCATAATCATCGAATTTCACTTCAGTGCCAGGCTGGAACTCTTCAATAATGTGAGACTTAAGGGGTTCAAATTGTGCAATTTTGCGGGCAATTTGAATACCTTTTACTATGGTCTTTTTATCAATGTCTTTGTCTAAATAATTTGGATGAATTTTAGGATGATCTTTGTGATTTGCTGAGACAAGCTCCAGGTGGCCAGTACTTTCAGGTCTCATTTGAAGAACTGATGCTGTGAATGCGGAAAATTTATGAGTACCTTCTACAGCGTTGTTTGCACTGAATGGTTGGATATGAAACTGAATGTCTGGCGTTTTTAATTTATCATCAGTCTTTAAAAAAGCAGTCCCTAAACTTGCAGCCATTGTCATAGGACCGGTTCTGCTCATGGCGTATTGCAATGCAATCATACCTTGTTTAAAAATGTTATTTGTTTCTATATTTATTGTAGATAAGTCTGTTTTAAATATTGGCCGAGCCTGAAGATGATCTTGGAGATTCTTACCTACACCGGGAAGGTTTTTGACTACATTAATATTATGTTTCTTTAATTCTTTAGGATCACCAATTCCAGATAACATTAGTATTTGAGGTGATCCAATTGCTCCGGCAGATAATATTATTTCTTTTCGCGCATTAATAATTTTTGGCGTAGAGTTTTGAATCGCATTCACAGCCGATGCTCGGCCATTTTCTATTATAATTTTTTCTACTTGAGTATTTGTAAGTATATGTAGGTTTTTTCTTTTTTTTGCTGGGTTAAGATAGGCAACTGCAGTTGAGCATCGACGGCCTTTGTCTGCTGTTAATTGGAAATATCCAACGCCTTCTTGGTCTTCTGCGTTATAATCGTAATTTCGCTTATAACCACTTTCGACAGCTGCATCGACCCATCTATCTACTACGTCCCGACTTAAGCGAGTTGGTGATACTGAGAGGGGACCATCATGGCCTCTCAAATTACTCTTTGTGTCACCTTTCCAGGATTCAGCTTTTTTGAATAGTGGAAGGACATCATCCCATCCCCATCCTACATTACCCAAATCACGCCAATTATCAAAGTCTTGTGATTGACCTCTCACGTATAACAATCCATTTATAGAGCTACATCCACCTAAAACTCTTCCACGTGGCCACGGAATTGATCTATCATTAATTCCTTTGTCAGCTTCAGTACTATAGCACCAATCAGTTTTGGGATTACCCATAGTTTTAAAATAGCCAACTGGTATATGTATCCATGGATTAGTGTCTTTGCCACCAGCTTCTAATAAGGCAACAGAATATCTCCCGTTTTCTGACAAACGGTTGGCAATAGCGCACCCAGCAGAGCCTGCTCCAACAATAATATAGTCAAATTCCAATAAAAAACCTCGAAATATTAAAAAATGAGACTTTTAGTCCCGTTTTTGCTATAAAAGTATTTAAATGGTTTAAAGTGATTCGTGCAACAAGAGATTTTAATAAATGTCAAAAGAACTAGAAGAAAACAGAATTCCAAGTAATCTTAGGACACTTTTAATACTGGAAGTTATTGGAAGATCAGATCGTGCCATGACTGCTACGGAAATAAACGATGAGATTGGCCTACCAAAGCAAACCGTTCATAGATTAGTATCAACACTTGAAAAGGAAGGCTTTTTAAATCGTGAACCAGGAGGCAAAAGGTACCGTCCAAGCCGTAGATTAAGATTGATGGGTGCAGGGCTCTTACATGCGTCCCGCTTTCATATAACCCGCCATCAAGTTCTTCAGACTGTAGCATCAGCAGTACACGAGGCTGTAAATTATGTGGTTCCAGAGGAGTCGGGGATGCATTATTTAGATAGAATAGATACAAACTGGGCTTTTCGTGTACAGCTTCCGGTTGGTACAAATGTTCCATTTCATTGTACAGCGAGTGGAAAATGTTTTTTGGCAAGCTTATCAAAATTTGCGCGTAGAAAGTTTGTTTCTGCTCTAAATTTAGAAAAACTTACTGATAAAACGTTTGTAGATGTTGATAAGTTGATGGAGGAGCTAGATAAAATCTCTAAGCAAGGTTATTCAATAGATGATGAAGAATTTATGGATGGAATGCGGGCTATTGCAGTACCAGTGACTGATAATAGTGGGAGATTTGTAGCAGCCTTGGCATTCCATGGCCCCTCACAGAGGTTGTCTATAGAATATTTAGTAGAACACCGGGAAGTTTTATTTAATGGTTCACAAACCCTCGAACAGGGGCTGTTGTCTTAAGGATTTAGAACGATCTTAGGTGCAGCGATCTCACCATTTAATATTTGCTCAAAAGCATCGTTACCTTCTGAAAGTGGGCGTGTTTGGTACCAATCTAAGGATCCAAAACTTCCATCAAATATTGCATGTGCAGTATCTATAAAGTCTTGTTCAGTATAAGTATAAGTGCCTATGAAGCGAATTTCTTGTAGAGTAAGCCTGCGAATGTCTAAGCCACCATCACTATCGCCTAAACCAATATGTAAAATTACACTACCTGGTTTTGCTAATGCGCAAGCGTCTGTTCTACTCGAGGCAAACCCTACTGCATCAATGACAATATCGTAATTAGATAATTCGCCATGCCCTTCGGTAGGGTCATAAATATCAAACCATGTATTTGCTTGAAGAAATGCTCTTCTTTTTGCATTTGGTTCTGCAATTTTAATTTTTTTGACACCTTTTGCCATTAATGAAAGTGCCGAACCAAGTCCAATTGCACCGCCACCTATAACAAGAGTATTTGCAGTCTGAATTTCAGTATCAAGCGCGTTAATTCCAAGTCTTACTGCGTGCCAACAAACTGCCAAAGGTTCTGTAAGGGCAGCGTCATTAAATGATATATTATCAGGTACCACTACTAAGTTTCGGCTGGGCATTGCAACCATTTCTGCAAATGCTCCCTCTCTTGGCTGCATTGATATAATCTGTCTTTTACCACAAAGGTTAGACCGATTAGATTTACATTCTTTACATTTTTGACAGGTAACTAATGGATTTATGGTTACTCGAGTGCCCTTGAGTGGACCTTCTATAACGTCACCAGCAGCTTCGTGGCCAAGGATTAATGGGGCAGGGCGACGATCATCATGTCCCAGGAATGCGTGCATATCCGATCCACAGATACCAACTGATCGTATGGATATTAGGTTTTCATCATCTTTTAAATCTGGGTTTGGAACATCACGATATTCTAGTGTTTTAAGTCCCGTATATACTAATGCTTTCATTTTGCAGTGAAACCCCCATCAACATAAAGTGTTTGGCCAGTTATATATGCACTTGCGTTGGAGCATAAAAACTGGACTGGACCGGTTAGGTCATCCATGGTTCCATTTCTGCCTATACATGTCTGGTTTGCATTTTGATTTGCTAATGCTTCGTTGGCAAAAACAGAAGCTGTTAATTCTGTTGGAAAAAAGCCAGGAGCTATTGCATTAACCGTTATACCATCTTTGGACCAAGCCTGCGCCATTGCCCGCGTCATTTGCATTACGCCACCTTTTGCTGTGCCATATGAAATGCCATTTTCGAAAGCACGTTCTGACTGAAGCGATGCAAAGTTTATGATACGACCCCATTTGGACTCTTTCATTGCGGGAACCATCTGTTGGGCAAGAAAAAACGGTGCGCTTAAATTAATATCTAAGGTTTCGTTCCAGATTTTTTTTGTAACTTCATCTGCATGAATGCGAGGGTTTAATCCAGCGGCGTTTATAAGTATGTCAACATTGCCAAAATGGGATTTTATTTTTTGAGATACATTTGCCAATGAATCTATATCACCAAGATCAGCTGCAACGAAGCCTACACTGCCGTCAGTATTTTCAGCCCATTTTGATAAAGCCTCAGTTCTACGTGCTATAGCAATTACCTTTGCGCCACTTTTGGCTAAATGGCTAGCCATTGCCTGGCCAATCCCAGAGGATGCACCTGTTACTGCAATGATTTTTCCACTAACTTCAAACATTAATTAACCTTCAGGTGTCAGGTCGAAATTCTCACCAGGAAAATATTTCGCTAAACGAATATCTGCAGTGCGAGCGTGACCTTCCATGCCTTCAAGACGTGATATGCGTGCACAGGATTCAGCAACGCGCTTAGCTCCTTCACGAGTTGACCTTTGATAAGTAACGACTTTCATATATTTGTGCACCGATAGGCCACCAGTGTAGCGTGCAGACCTCGATGTAGGTAAAACATGGTTTGGCCCTGATGATTTGTCACCATAAGCAACCGTAGTTTCTTCGCCTAGGAATAGTGACCCATAACATGTTAAGCGATCTAACCACCAATCAAGATCTGAAGCCTGAACCGTGAGGTGTTCTGGTGCATAATCATCAGATGTAGCTGCCATTTCTTCTCTGTCAGAGCATACAATTACTTCTGCATAATCACGCCAAGCTGCAGTAGCATTCTCACGATTTGTGCCAGGTAAGCTCTCAATATATCCTGGAACTAGTTCAATTACTTTCTCAGCAAGTTCTTTGCTGTCAGTAACTAACCAAACAGGAGAATTATAGCCATGTTCTGCTTGTCCAACCAAATCACATGCTACTATTTCTGGATCTGCATCAGCATCAGCTAATATAAGGCTGTCTGTCGGTCCTGCAATCATGTCTATGCCAACACGTCCAAATAGTTGGCGCTTTGCTTCAGCTACAAATTGATTTCCTGGACCCACAATAATATCAGCTTCAGGCAGGTCAAATAAACCATATGTCATTGATGCAACACCCTGAACACCGCCAAGAGATAATATTTTATCTGCTCCAGCTAAATCAGCAGCATATATAATTGCAGGATTTATACCTTCATCTCCATTTGGTGGAGAACATGCTGTAATATGTCCAACTCCAGCGGCTTTAGCAGTTGTAACTGTCATCATTGCTGAAGCTATGTGTGCATATCGACCACCTGGCACATAACAACCTGCTGCATTAACAGGGATTAACTTTTGACCTGTTATTAAGCCTGGATGAAGTTCCATTTCCATGTTTGACATTGTGCCCTTTTGAGCAAGTGCAAAACGCATGATATTGTCATGTGCATAATGCATATCATCACGTAATTTTTGGGGAATTTTCTCTTTAGCTTCATCAATTTCATCACGTGATAATATTGCATTGCCTGAGTATTTATCAAATTTAGCAGAAATCTCTAATGCAACTTTTTCACGACCTTCTTCGATATCCGAAAGAATGCCACGTACAATATCTTGAGTTGAGCCTGCATCAGTTTTTGCAGTCTTTTCTGCTTTCTTTAAATATACACGAGCCATGGGTTATCCTTTATGGTAAATTTTGCGTAATATTGGCTTATAATTTTAATAAGGCATAGAGGTTTTTAAAACTTTCGGTTTTTCAAAACCTAATGTTCCAGATCTTTATGTTTTAAATTTATTAAATTACTTTTTTATCATTTGCTATTTTCATTGTGGCAACACCACTATGACCTAACTCGACTGATGCAAAAGGCCCTCCCTGGCAAACTGCACCTTGATCGTATGGATCTAGCTTTTCTTCTTCAGAATAGATTTTTTCTGCAAATTGTTCAGCGTTATCTTTTGGTTTAAATCCAAGATGGCTAGCCATACTATTATCAACAGTTGCACGGTCATTATTCGAAACGCCATAAACAATTGAGAAACCAGTTATTTGTGTAGTGATAGATTTTTCAACAAGCTGAATTAAATCATCATACGATAACCAAGAACCAACAGCTCTAGGATTAGATACCTGAGCACACGATAGAATACGCATACAAACAGATTCTAATCCGCGTTTATCCCAATAAAGAGAAGCGAGGTCTTCGGCAAAACACTTTGCTAGTCCATAATAAGTGTCAGGCCTATGTGGAACGTCAGTACCAATAAAATCTGTTTTTTTATGCATTCCTACGGCATGAATTGAGCTTGCATAAACGACACGCTTCACTCCGTTTTGATGGGCCGCTTCCCAAATATTATATGCTCCAATAATATTTGCCTGTAATATTGCGTCAAAGGGTGCTTCGTCACCTATTGCACCAAAATGAACTACCATGTCGGCACCTTTGAGTAGATCAATCATTGCTGACAAATCTGATAGATCGGCTCTTACATATGTTTCATTTGGGTGAAGTGTTCCAATACTTTCAATAATGTCTGATGATACAAGCTCCTGTGCTAGTCTTAATAATGGTTCTCGAAGATACGAACCAAGTCTTCCAGCGGCTCCAGTGAGTACAATTTTTTTCATTTTTTAAATCCTTTAAATCACAGCTTTTTCTATAAATGGTTCGTTATTTTCTATTCGTGCAAAGCCAAATGGAGAAAGATCGAGAGTTCTATATTCACCATAAGTAATCATTTCTGCTATACCTCTACCCATTGCAGGAGATTGTTGAAATCCATGCCCAGAAAATCCGTTTACAAACAAAAAATTCTTTATATACGAATGGGGTCCAACAATTGCGTTCTGATCAAGAGTATTGAAAGCGTAATGACCTGCCCAAGAATTTAGTAATTTGATGGATTCAAATTGTGGAATTCTGTTTGCCAGTATTGGCCAAACTTTTTCCTGCCAAATGTTATGGTCTTGTGTAAAATCATCATATTCAACTGCTGGATCTACATCAGGAGGACACCCAGCCAAATAGTACTGACCTTCTGACCTCATGTGAACTCCAGACGGGTCAATGGTAAGTGGTAAGTCTCGGTCAAGAGGCTTTTCAGCATCAAAAATGAATGTATACCTTTTACGCGGTTCAACTGGTAATTGAATGCCTAACATTCGTGCAGTTAAGCTAGCCCGAGGTCCGGTAGCATTGACAACTTGCCCCGCATTGATTTTTTCACCAGATTTTAATGTTATAGTTTCGACATAGTTACCTGTAGAGTTTTTTTCTATTGAGACAACTTCGTTGTTTACATATTCAACACCGTTTTCTTTTGCAGATCTTTTCCACCAATCGAAAATTGTATTACCATCGAAGTAACCTTCATCAATCAAATTGTGATTTGCTGCGATTATGTCATCTAGCATATAAAACGGATAATCATTTTCTATTTGATCAACTGACATATGTTTTGTGCCAGCACCGCATTTTTCTTGTATAATTTGAGCTTCTTTTAATGTTTGTGCAAATATTGGATTATCAGCCAAATACATATATCCATATTGATGAAACGGTATTTTAGGCACACGCTCATCACCTCCCATATATTCCTGAAAGTTTTTTACAAAATTTGCCCCGAATTGAGAAATTTTTATGTTAATTTCAGCACTGAATTGTTGGCGCATGCAGCTGTTGGTGTGTGATGTGGACGTAAATTCATAGCTTGGATCTTTTTCTATGACTAATATTGATCCATCAAAGCCAGCATTCTTTGCCAAAAACCAAGCAACTGATGATCCAAGCATCGCTCCACCAATGATTATTACATCGTAGGTACTTTTTTTTGGTTCTGCTAATAATTGATTTGTGTTCATATGATTAATTGCCGTTGCTAAAGTTTATTGAGCCATCTGTTTATCTACTTGCACTTCCTCATTGATCATTGCTTGTAATTGGCGTCTAAAACGAAGTTGACCTGCGTCTATTGGCAAATCAATATGTGGCGATGTTTTATTGGTCATACCTTTTTGCACTTCGTTGAGAACATTTTGATCCTCTTCAAATGCGTGTTGAACATCATCAGTCATTAACTGGGATAATTCAGGATCATCAGGACGTATATTTCGTAATTGAAACCAATAATAACGGGTTTTACTTTCCGTAACTGGTGTCATGAAATTATAGCTATCCATTATAAATACATCTTCATGAAGTTTTCCCTCTGAGCCACCTGTTCCTGCGGGTGTGAAAATGGCTTTAATAAGTGCATTTGATGGATATCTAACTTCATAATGCTGTAATCGGTCGCAATTTCCTTTAAATCCTACTACTTTTTTGTAAAAAGGGGCTGGTTCCACATCCAACATCCAACGGTGAACAATCACACCATCATCAGTTTTCTTTACGCGTAGTGGAGCACTTTTAGTGGCTGCTTGTCCAAAGCTACCAGCATGTACCCATGCAACATGGGTTGGATCCAATAGATTATCGCACATGAGTAGATAATTACATTCAAGTTCCATGGCATCACCACGGTTTATTCCCCATGATGGATCATTATAATTTTTTATCTCAAATATGTCGTGATGATCAGCTAAGGCACTATTGCCCATCCATATCCAAATTAAACCGTATTTTTCATGTAGTGGGTATGAATGAACTTTTGCATTTGAAGGAATATTACCTTGCCCAGGTGCCCATACGCACTTTCCAGAACAATCAAATGTAAGGCCATGATAGCCACATTCTACTGTGTCACCTTTAATTCGACCTTTTGAAAGTGGTAATTTGCGATGTGGGCAAGCATCTTCTAATGCAACAAAATCTCCAGATTGAGATTTAAAAATGCATATTTTTTGATTTAAAACTGTAATTTGTTGTAAATTATGGGTCACTTCATCTGCCCATGCTGCAACATACCATGCATTTTTTAAAAACATAAAAGCCCCCAATCTTTGAGAATAACCATAATCACTGATCAAGTTCTCAGTCTATACTAAATTTTGACCTTATTTTGTTATGAATGTTAATTATGGCTTTAAATTTCATTATGGACACAAGATTACGCTATCCATATGTATTGTGCAGAATAAATTGGGGAATCTTTTTTAAAAATGTGCATTGATAAACAAGAACCAATTTGGCGCCCTAGCACTCAAAGAGTCAAAAAAGCGAATATAACAAGTTTTTGTGAATATTTACAAAAATCTGAATTGGGGAATTTTGAAGACTATGACGCATTGTGGGATTGGTCTGTTACAAATATTGAAAATTTTTGGTCTGCTTTTTGGGATTATGGCAATATACAAGGGTCAAAGGGGGATGTTGTTTTAACTCCTTGTAAAGAGATAATAAATGCGAAGTTTTTTCCAAATGGAAAAATAAATTATGCAGAAAATGTTTTAAATGCTTCAAATAATGGCCCTGCAATTATTTTTCATGATGAAGGTGGAGCACGTACTGAGTGGTCTTGGAAAGAATTGTATAACTCAGTATCTTTACTTCAACAATCATTACGTGAAAGTGGAGTCCAAAAAGGTGATAGAGTTGCAGGTATAGTACCAAACTCACCTTATACCATAGTTGCGTTATTGGCCGTCTCATCCATTGGGGCAGTTTGGAGCTCGTGCTCTCCAGATTTTGGTCTCAGTGCTGCACTTGACAGGATTAGTCAGATAGAGCCAAAAGTTTTATTCTGTGCCGATGGATATCAATACAATGGGAAAGAAATATCTAACATAAAGATTGCGGCAGATTTAACTTCTAGAGTTCCTAGTATTCAGAAAACTATTATTTTTCCATTAAATCATGTTGAAGCAGATATATCACCAATTGGTGAAAAGGGTATTTTGTGGAGCGATTATCTTGCACCTTTTGCTGTTCAAAAAATTCATTATGAAAGAGTAAACTTCAACGACCCATTGTTTATCATGTTTTCATCTGGAACTACGGGATTGCCCAAGTGTATAGTCCATTCTGTTGGTGGAACTTTACTTCAACACGTAAAAGAACACCAACTTCAGTCAGATATAAAAATGAATGATAGGTTATTATATTTTACAACCTGTGGTTGGATGATGTGGAACTGGATGGTCTCTGGATTAGCTTCAGGTGCAACTTTGGTTTTATTTGATGGATCGCCCTTTTTTCCAGATGGTAATAGATTAGCCAATATTATTTCTGAAGAAAAAGTAACGCACTTTGGGACATCAGCTAAATATTTAGATGCATGCTCAAAAGCAGATGTTAAGCCAATGAAAACTCATGATTTGACTAAATTAAGAACAATCCTGTCGACAGGTTCGCCTTTATCTGAAGTTGGCTTTGATTATGTATATAAGAATTGGAAAAAAGATGTTTGTTTATCTTCGATAGCCGGAGGGACAGATATTTTAGGATGTTTTGTTGGTGGTAGTCCAACAAGTCCAGTTTTTAAAGGTGAATGTCAAAAACGCCATTTGGCCATGAATGTTAAAGTTTATAATGATGATGGCAAAGAAATACAAAATACCCGAGGTGAATTAGTATGTGAAAGTCCACATCCGTCTATGCCCATTGGATTTTGGAATGATAAAGATAATGTGAGGTATAAATCAGCTTATTTTGAGAAGTTTGAAAATGTTTGGCACCAAGGTGATTTTGTTGAGTTGACGGCCAACAAAGGATTGAGATTTTTTGGACGCTCTGATGCTGTTTTGAATCCCGGCGGAGTAAGAATTGGGACAGCAGAGATTTACCGAGTTGTTGAGGCAATGGAGGAAGTAATCGAAGGTGTCGTCATTGGACAAAATATTGATGATGATCAACGTGTCGTATTATTCTTAAGAATAAAAGAAAATGTATTATTTAATGAAGCTCTTGTTAAGAAAATAAAACTAGAAATTAGAGCAAAAGCAACACCGCGACATGTACCAGCAGTAATTTTAAAAGTTGAAGATATTCCAAGAACAAAGTCTGGAAAAATTGCAGAAATTGCTGTTCGGGACACTGTGCACGGTCATAATATAAAAAATATGGCTTCACTGGCAAACCCAGAAGCAATAGAATATTTTAAGAATATCAAAGAATTGAATGTTATTTCATGAAAAACGGAAATGAATCTGTTGTTATAGTGAGTGCTACCCGCACTGCAGTTGGTTCATTTTGTGGTGGGCTTGCGTCAATTCCAGCCCATGATCTTGGTGCAGTGTTAATAAAAAAAGTTGCTGAGAGTGCAAATATTGATTTGAGTGAAATTGATGAAGTAATTTTGGGTCAAATCCTTACTGCTGGACAAGGCCAAAATCCTGCACGACAAGCAGCAATGAAGGCCGGTGTGCCTGAAGAAAAAACTGCTTTTTTAGTCAATCAATTATGTGGATCTGGGCTTAGAGCTGTTGCTCTTGGTTCTCAGCAATTAATCTTGGGTGATGCAAATATTATTATTGCTGGAGGGCAAGAAAGTATGTCGCAATCACATCACAGCGCATTTTTAAGGTTGGGCAAAAAAATGGGTAGTATGCATATAGAAGATACGATGCTTAAAGATGGTTTAAACGATGCCTTATTTGGATATCATATGGGTGTCACGGCTGAAAATATATCTAAAAAATTTAAAATATCCCGAATAAAACAAGACGCATTTGCATTAAATTCACAACTTAAAGCTTCAAAATCTCAACTTAATGGAAAGTTTATAGATGAAATAACTCCGATAAATATTCAATCTAAAAAAGAAAATAAAATATTTAAAAATGATGAATATATTCGAACTAATATAAATTTGCAGGCAATAGAAAAGTTACAGCCTGCATTCGATGATTTGGGGACTGTTACTGCGGCAAATTCTTCTGGCTTAAATGATGGAGCTGCAGTTGTACTATTGATGAGAGAGAAAGATGCAATCAGGCGAGGGCTGACACCGCTTGCACGAATTGCGTCGTGGGCAACTGCAGGTGTTGATCCAAAAGTAATGGGGACTGGACCGATCCCAGCATCAAAAAAAGCTCTTAGCAAAGCGGGTTGGAATGTGAATGATCTTGATTTGATTGAGGTAAATGAGGCTTTTGCTGCGCAAGCCATTTCAGTCAATCAGGAAATGGGATGGAACCCTGAAAATGTTAATGTTAATGGTGGAGCAATTGCAATTGGTCATCCAGTTGGCGCATCTGGTTGTCGCGTTCTTGTAACTCTTTTACATGAAATGAAACGTCGAAACTCTTCTAAAGGATTGGCAACTTTGTGTATTGGTGGCGGAATGGGAATAGCCTTAACTGTAGAGTGCTTTTCCTAGAATATTTCTGTATTTTGAGCGCTCATCTAAAATACAAACTATCAAAAAGTGTAAATAATGCTGACACTATTAGAACGCAGAGCATTACTGTTTTAAAATTTTTACTAGAATATTTTTCAAACAATACCGATCCAGTCCAAGCCCCTAATAATATTGCGGGACTAGCCATTAAAGCATAGAAAATAGTTTGATTAGTAATAAGCCCAAATATAAAAAAACTGGCAACTGAAAGACCTATAATTGCTGCAGAAAGCATTACAATATTGGCACGAGTGATTGAGCTACTATCGCCTCTTGCAAGTAATGCAGTAGCAAAAAAAGGGCCTGCCATACCTGTTAAGCCCTGCGAAAAACCTGATAGTGCGCCAATAATAAGATTTGCTTTGGTTGATATTAAACTTTTTATTTGTGACTGTTGAGACAACAAATATACAGAAAATAAAACAAATAATGAAATAACAATTTTTACTATATTTGGATCTATCAATATCAATAAAAAAGTACCTAAAGGAACAAATATTACAAATGTTAACAATATTGGTAGAACAGTTTTTTTCTCAAAGCTCTTTATTGCTTTTGGTAAGAGACCAATCGATACTGGTATTTCGATTAGAATTTCGATTGCTACCGCCTGGACTGGTCCAAAAAGAATAGCCAAAGCTGGAACCGTTAATAAAGCTGATCCAAATCCAGTATAACCACGAATGATGCCAGAAAAATAAACAACAATTAACATAACCGCAAAGCTGAATGTAAAGAGCTGATCGAACATTATAATTTAATTTTCCGTATGTAATTAAATTCTAAAAAATAAATATATCATCATCAAGCATTTAATTTGATCATATTGAAGTTGAATATCTACAAATCTAATTTTAATTTTATAAGTGGTTTGTAATTATGTGATGAATATTGCAGATTTTAAATTGATTTAATTTATGGTGATTCCAATGAATGAAACGTCTGCACGCCTTGGTGTTGATATTGGTGGTACTTTTACAGATGTTGTATTGGAGATTTCAGGAGTTTCCTATTCTGCAAAAGTTTTGACGACTTATATCGCTCCAGAAAATGCAATTATTGAGGGAATGGCACAGGTTTGCAGTAAAGCAAGAGTATCTCCTTCTGTCATAAAGCAAATCGTTCATGGAACAACATTGGCTACGAATGCATTGATTGAAAGGCGGGGTGCAAAAACAGCTTTGATCACAACTGAAGGTTTTAGAGATGTAATAGAAATGCGAACTGAATCTAGATTTGAGCAATATGATTTAAATCTAAGTTTGCCTGAGCCATTACTACCTCGCCAAATGCGATATACAGTACCTGGAAGAATAGATGCAAATGGTAATGAATTGGTTCCGTTGGATCGTGCAGATATTGAAAAAGTTGTCCGCAAAATCGCAGTTGCAGGATATGAAAGTGTTGCGATTGGTTTGATCCATTCATACGCTAATGACACACACGAGAAACTAGTACGTGATGTTGTTTGTGAGCTAATGCCACAGACTATGATTTCATTATCCTCTGAGGTTAGTCCTCAGATGCGTGAATATGAACGATTTAATACTGTTGTCGCCAATGCATATATCAAGCCTTTAATGAAGTCTTATTTGGATCGATTAAAAGGAAAAATGAATGAAGCTGGTGCAGATTGCAATATTTTCTTAATGCATTCAGGTGGTGGTATTATTTCAATCGAAAGTGCAGCAAATTTTCCTGTGAGGTTAGTTGAATCTGGTCCAGCTGGTGGTGCAGTATTTGCAGCAAATATCGCAGAAAAATATAATTTAGATAAGGTTTTATCTTTTGATATGGGCGGAACCACCGCAAAAATTTGTCTTATTAAAAATTTTACACCAAAAACTTCTAGGGTATTTGAGGTTGCAAGAACATATCGCTTCAAAAAAGGTTCAGGCATGCCAATTTCAATACCAGTAATTGATATGGTGGAAATAGGTGCTGGTGGAGGGTCCCTTGCACAAGTGGATGCTATGAGGCAAATACGAGTTGGGCCAGAAAGTGCGGGATCAGAGCCAGGGCCGGCTTGTTATAATAAGGGCGGTGATAAGCCTGCTGTAACTGATGCAGATCTTGTTTTAGGAAAATTAGATCCTGAAAATTTTGCTGGAGGATCAATTAAACTCAAAAAATCCTCCTCAGAAACTGTATTGCAAAATGTTTTGGGTAATTCTCTTGATATGGATGCAATAACTTCGGCTTTTGGATTGGTTGAGGTCGTAGATGAAAATATGGCAAATGCTGCTCGTGTTCATGCTGTTGAAAATGGTGAAGATCTTTCACAATACACTATGATTGCATTTGGTGGTGCTGCACCCCTGCATGCTGGCCGTTTGTGTGAAAAGCTTGGGGTAGATAGATTGCTAGTTCCTCAAGGAGCGGGTGTAGGATCTGCAATAGGGTTTTTACGAGCACCTTTCAGCTTTGAAGCTAATCGATCTGTTTACATGTCACTTTCTAATTTTAATGATAAAAAAATTAAAAATATTTTTACAGAACTTCAATTAGAAGCTACAAAATTTGTAAGGGATTGTGATCCTATAAGTGAAATACTTTCAGAATTTAAAGTCTATATGCGTTATTCTGGTCAAGGGTGGGAAATCCCAATTGTATTAACAAAGGATCAAGCAATGATACCCGATGTTGATACATTCAAATCACGTTTTATTGAAGATTACGTTAAGTTGTTTGGCCGTGCTGTTGACGGAATGGATATAGAAATCACAGTTTGGTCAGTAAATGCAACAACACCGCATGAAGAAGTCAAATCAATATTGGAAAATTCACACACTAAAAATACGCCATCTGATGGTCAGCGTAAATTATATGATCATCAAACAGAAGATTTTAAAGTTGTTGATGTAGTATTAAGAAATAATATGATTGCAGGATCGAGTGTTGATGGGCCAATTATCATTACTGAAGATGAAACAACAATAATCGTTCCAGCAAACCGAACAGCAATTTGCCAATCAGATGGCTCTATAGATATGCGATTAAAGGTTCTTAAATGAAACATTCTAATGTAGCTTATCAAGTAATGTGGAACCGGCTTATTTCGGTTGTAGAAGAGCAAGCTCAAGCACTTGTTCGCACAGCATTTTCAACATCTGTTCGCGAAGCAGGGGATTTATCCGCGGGTGTTTATGATGTGAAAGGTCAGATGCTTGCGCAAGCAGTTACAGGGACACCCGGACATGTAAATGCTATGGCAGATGCAGTTGCTCATTTTATAAGGCGAATTGGAACAGATAACATATTTGAAGGTGATATTTATATTACTAATGACCCATGGGAAGGCACAGGCCATCTACATGATATAACAATGGTAACACCATCATTTTATAAAAAAGAACTTGTTGGTTTTTTTGCCTGTACCGCTCATATTGTTGATATTGGGGGAAGGGGATTTGGAGCTGATGCGGCCAGTATCTATGAAGAGGGTTTATACCTGCCAATAATGAAATTTGCTGATCGTGGACAAGTTGATCAAACTTTATTGAAAATTGTGCGAGGAAACGTACGCGAACCTGACCAATTAGTTGGTGATATATTCGCTCTTTCAACATGCAATGAGATAGGCCATCGTCGTTTAACTGATATGATGAAAGAGTTTGGCATTTCTGATTTAATCAAAATTGCCGAATTTATTTTTGAAAATTCTAGAAGGGCTACAATTGAACGTATTGCATCATTGCCAAAGAAATCTGCAAGTGGAGAATTAACGATTGATGGCTTTGAGTATCCAATTAATTTAAAAGTGAAAATAAGTATTCAAAAAGATAAAATTATTTCGGATTTTACTGGATCTTCTGGGCTTGATAAGAAAGGCATTAACTGTCCTCTTGTTTATACCAAGGCTTAT